>OGQX01000713.1_pt1 | contig 35772 bp, 30 predicted proteins | sample 1553291 | NCBI WGS metagenome assembly OGQX01 (sample SAMEA2580030, study PRJEB22360) | human gut metagenome | biome: human gut; feature: human-associated habitat; material: faeces | place: Denmark | collected 2008/2010
TCTTATACATACTAAGTATACCCCCCCCCCAAGCTATTTTGACAAGAGGAGAAACAATATACTCTGTTTTAGATTATTATATCCTGTTTTCTAGTTCCAATACAATATTAACTATATATTACTTGACATAAAATACTTACCTTTTTAACAAAATAAAAAAGTGCCATCCTGCACTTCACCATGAATTACTTATCCAAAATTTCAATACGAATTTCTCGGTCATTTACTGAATAACTAACAATAGAACCAATTTTTTGTAAATAGATTGCTCTACCAAGAGGACTATTAAGTGAAACCTCTTGCGCCAATTCATCCAAAGAAACTTTCCAATTCCCTGTTAACCTTACTTCTTCTACCTCAGTATCACCATCGTCATAGATAAATTCTAGTTTGACAACATCACCAATATTGACTAAATTTTGATCACAAACTCTAGAATCAATAAGCTCGATTTTTCCTTTTTGCTTCAACAACTGTTCCAACCGTTTCTGTAACATACTTTCATTTCGACAAGCATCCTCATAGGCAAAATTATCATGCCACCCATCTCCAGGGGCTTCACTAATTGCTTGAACCTTATAATCCGTATTTTTTAAGAGCTCCGCTTCAATTTTTCCTATTTCCTCACAATATTGCTTGTAACCATCTGCTGTTAAATAAATCTTATCCTGTATCATCACTACCTCCCTTAGTAATTGACTACTTCAAAATTCCATTATACATATCTTGAAAAATACCAGGTGTTTCAATTAATTCATGATATTTACCTTTTTGAATAATCCTTCCTTTATCAAATACTAAAATATTATCACAATTTTCTAAAGTACTTAATCGATGCGCAATAGAAATAATCGTTACATTATTTTCTTCCTGTAATAATTCGATTGCTTTTTGGATATGTTTTTCTGTTGTATTATCTAGTGCCGAAGTAGCCTCATCTAAAATCAAGATTGATGGTTTTCTCAAAAAGATTCTAGCAATTGCGATTCTCTGACGTTGCCCACCTGACAGATTCCCACCGCCTTCAGCAATCATTGTCTCATATTTATCTGGTAAATTCTCAATAAAATCATCAATAAATGCCTTACGACAAGCCTCTTTTATTTCTTCTAAAGAAACTTCACGATCTAAACCATAACTAACATTTTCCCTAATAGTTGCAGAAATCAAAAATGGGTTTTGAGGAACTAATGCCATTTTTTTAGCAATATCTGTACGATCTAATGAATCAATAGAAACACCATCTACATAAATTGTTCCATCCCCTTTTTCTAACTTAGTAAGTACCTTAATTAAAGAAGACTTCCCACAACCAGATGGACCAGCTATACCGATAAATTGTCCTTTTTTTATTTCCAAATTCAAATCATCAATGACTAATTTATCTCCCTCACTATAGTGAAAATTTAAATGCCTAATCGCAATCATAGGAATATTTTTTTCTTTCAACGTCAATCTTTCGGCTACTTGATAAGAAAAATCTTTCGGTAAAGAAACAATTCTAAAATATTCTTCAGCTAATACAGTAGATTCAGACAACTCATCAAATATACGATGTAATTCACGAAGTGGAGTAGTTAACTGTGTAAAACATAAATAAGCGGTTAATACAGTACCTACAGTAATTACTTTTTCACCCGCCAAATAAGATGAGACTCCAATAACTAAAACAGTAAATACTGCTTCATTAATAAACTTTAAACAATCATAAAAAGCCATACTACGATGATGTTTCATTTCTTTCTGTCTTAAATATTCAGATTTATGATCAAACCGATTAATCTCTTGCTTACTGCTATCTACAACACGAATAACTTCTATTCCATTAATCAACTCAACAATGATTCCATCCATATTAGATTTTTCATTCATTAATTCTACTCGAATACCCTTTTGAGTAGAAATTTGACGGAAAACAATTATTACACCAATAGGAATAACCAAAAGCATCATCAAAGCTAAAACAAGAGGTAATTTAGAAAAAATAACGATAATTGCGGCAATACCATTAAAAATAGCTGGAGCAAAATCCATAAACATTAACTTGAGTAATTTGGTAGTTCCTTCTAAACTGCGGTTTAATTTACCATGAATATTTCCCGTCATATTCTTTTTAAAATAATCAAGAGGAGCATGTAAAATAGCAGAAACAGCCTTACTTCTAGCTTCTTTTTCAAATCGAGTAGAAGTATCTTCTACTAATAATCTCCTAATCACCTTGATAATCTCATTACTGACTGTAACAATCAAAATAAATGCTAAAAAAGGGATAATATTTAAAAAAGATAATTCCTCTTGAGCTAAAATATTATCAGTTAAATTCCCAATGGATAATGGCAATAATTGCGTAAGTAAAGACGAAATAATCATAATAAAAATAATAATGACAAAATTGAATTTCTGCCGTTTACTTAGCATTTTAAAAATCTTCTTATAAATTTTCATAAACTACCTACTCCTAACTTTTATTATAACATATCTATCCCTTGTGTACATAAACAATCATTGCCGAAAAACAATAAATCTGTTCTTCACTATAAATACTAGAAGAAACTTGATACTTAATATCAATCACATCCATATCATCATCCAAAAAATCATTAATAGCCATTTCTAAATCCTTTTCATCTTCCATATCAAATATTTTTACTTGCATAAAATCACCAACCTAAGTATAAAAAAACGATAAAGTATTTTTTGTCGTTTTTTCTTTTATTTCTGCTTAACTAATTGTTTTTGATAACGTTCCCATCTCTTTTTAGAAATCAAACTTTCTTCATAACGATAAACCGAAGGAGATTGATCCACTAATTTGGTTTCATCCACAGTAGCTAAATCAACCGGTACAAAATTTCCATATTGATGGATATCTATATCAGGAACAAAAAACAAATTCTTATCTAAAATTTCTTCCCTTAGCAATCCCGTTTCCTGATCAAAAATAGGAAAATCTAATTTTCTACAAATATATATTCGATTAACAAGATTCCCATCTATATTTAAAATTTCCGAATGATTAATCACGAGATCTCCTAAACCCGCTTCCATAAAAGAATCTATTTTCTCAGTTAAATCTTGATCACACAACATGGAAAAATCCTTAACCGTACGAGATTTAATCTTACAGCCATATTCATCTAATATCTTTAAATTCTCTGCAAATAAATTCGGATCCAAAAATAATAAATCAAATTGATGATGAAATTTTCCTACTTGAATATGATAATCTAAAAGGGTTTGAATATTAGTTTTTACCTTTTCATACTCATCATCTTGAATCAACTTATCATAAAAATTTATTAATAAATCGCTTGTTAAAATATAAGTATCTAGCCATTTGTTAATCTCTTTTAACTTTGAACAATCACAATGAATAAGATAATAACTAATCACTTTAATATCCGTTAACTTCATTTCAATAATTAAAGTTAAACGCCTACTACATTCATCATAAGACAAATTTTGTATTTCTTTCTGTATAGTTGGTGGTATCTCTGAAAAAGATAAAGAATAATTATGAAATAATGTAATATATCTAGATAAATCATGCTCAGTAAGATACTGATATTCTTTTTCTAAATCTTGATAAGCTTTTTGATTATGATGAAATACCTCCAATAAAAATTCTTTTTTTAATTCTTCATTAGAAGCAGGAAGTAAAGAGACTAATTCTTCAAAATTTTCAATTTCTTTTTTCTTAAAAGCCAAATCCGTCTTAGCTAAAAATGTTTGATAATTTCCAAGTTGTTTTTTATTTGCTTTATTATTTTTTCGCCACTTTCTCTCCTCTTCTAAATAAGATTGATATAATGGTTCAAAAAGATGATGAAATTTTTGTACTATCTCCACTGCTTCATTATAATCCAGTTTATCTTCAACTTCATCGTATATATTTCTACAACAAAAATACGGATCTAAAAGTGACCAATCCCTTAAATCTTTAAAAAGATAACAAGCACTAATAAAATCATCAGCATCTTCTTTAAGAAGATAATTTAAATCAACAACAAGCGTAAAATCTTTTAAACTTTTAAATAAAAATTTTATCGCTTTTTTAAAATCTAACTTTTTAGCTAAATCACTAGGATCATAACCAGCTACATCTAAAAATGAAAATATAAGTTGATTGTCATGCATATAATGAAGAAGCCGAAATAACTTGGTAACATATTTATCAGAATGTTCAAGGAAAGAAAGACTAGAATATCTTACATCAAAGTCATCGTCATTATAAGGAACTTCTTTAAAATCATCACTATATAGTAAGATCAACAACAAAAGTACTTGCTCTGTAGTTATAGATGGACAACTAAGTAAATCTGTAGAAGAATAATCCTGAAATAATTCTTCTAAGCAATCTAAACGAAATCTAGTCTCATCCTTATCTTCTATATGAGATAATTCCTCTATATTGTTTAAAATTTTATTTTTTAGTTCTTCACTCATGTTACTTACTCCTTCCCAAAGCTTTTATTTTTTCCCGATCATTATTTTTTAATGCCTCTAATATATTTTGGGAGATTTCTTCTTGAGTTTTCATAAATACAGCATCATTTACTAAAGTAGATAATCTATTTTCTATGCTACGATACATATCTACGCGATTAATTAAAGAAAGACGATTTTCATTGTTCCAATCTACTTTCTTAATAAATACAGATAGAATTATATAACGATTAGAACCAATTCGATCAAAAACGATTCTACTTTGATAATCTTTTACTTCTACAACACTTGTCTTTTTAATAGAATCCTTATTTAACCGTTTTAAATTTTTAAAAGTACCATTTTGAATAGACAAAAATAAATCACGAAAAGAAGAATAATATTCAGTAGGAATAGCGAGTAAATCGTTATTAACGTATAAATTACCTGATGGTGTCGGTAAATAAATTAATTGATTGGATTTAATTTCTTCCTCGGCTAAATTGTCTTTATCTAAGCTTTCTTCCTGTAAAGAGGATAAATAATGAGAAATTATATCATTTTTTTGGCGATAACTAGATATTTCTTTTTGTAGTTCTTCTGAAAATAGATGATCATCTACTACACTACGAAATAATTCTAAATATTCTGTTTCTGCTTTTAACAACTCTAATTTAATTCTTCCTACAATGGAATAAAAATATTTACTTTTCCTGTCTGGTAATAACTCAATAATATCCTGTTTTAAAGTAGGAGTAACTTCTAAATCTAAAATTGGTTTATAAAACATCGTATAAAGATCTTCTAAATTTTCTTGACCAATATTCTCTTTATCCTGATATTCTACTTCTTGTTCGTCGTATTTGGCTTGAAAATTAGAAATACAAGCATTTGCTTCTTTTAAATAAGCATTTTGTCTTGCCATATCGCTTGCGACAGTACGATTATATTTCAAAATAGAAATCATTTCATCTACACTGGCATCAGTAGAAATATCGTGGACAAAACTTAAATTTTGTAAAGCTTCCATATAATCATTCCCCCATAAAAAGCGACGCTATTATAACAAATTTACTAAAAAAAGTAAAGAAACAAGAAAAAATTATGCAAGCAAAAAGGAAGAGAATCTCTTCCTTCATCCAACGACTAAATAACTATTTCACGACTATATTCACTATCTTACCTTTAATAATAATTACTTTAACAATTTCTTTTCCATCAAGATGACGAATAACATTTTCAGCACTTTTGGCTTTTTCTTCAATTGTTTTTTCATCATCATCAGCATTAACAGTAATTGTCGCTCTTACTTTTCCATTTACTTGAACAGCAATTTCTTTTTCACTATCTTCTAGCATAGCTTCATCATAAGTTGGCCAACTAGATTCACAAATAGGTTTTCCAAGTTGATACTCTTCATTTAATTCTTCGGTAATATGAGGGGCAATTGGGTTTAACAATACTAAGTAAGTGCGATAATCTGCTTTCGTAATCTGCTCTTCTTTTTCCATCTTATTTAAGAGAATCATCAAAGCCGATAATGCGGTATTAAATTTAGAAGCATCCATATCGTCAGTTACTTTCTTAATCGTACGATGAATATCTTTTTCGATCGATTTAGAATAAGTATTACCATCTACTACTTTATTTCCAAGACGAATCACTTTATCAAGATAACGTTTACAACCATTTAAACCTTGTTCACTCCAGATAGCTTCTTTTTCATAGTCACCAATAAACATTTCATAAGTTCTTAAACTATCAGCACCATAAGAAGCAACAATATCATCAGGATTAACGACATTACCTAGACTCTTACTCATCTTAACGCCGCCTTCTCCTAAAATCATACCATGAGCTGCGCGGATTTCAAATGGTTCTTTATTTGGTACTAAACCAATATTATATAGGAATTGATTCCAGAATCTAGCATACAATAAGTGCCTCGTTGCATGTTCCATTCCACCGTTATACCAATCTACTTTACCCCAGTATTTTAAAGCATCTTGAGAAACAAATTCCTTATCATTATGTGGATCCATATATCTTAACCAATACCAACTAGATCCTGCCCAGTTTGGCATCGTATCAGTTTCTCTCTTAGCTGGACGACCACATTTAGGACATGTCGTATTCACAAATTCAGGAATTCTCGCTAATGGACTTTCTCCATCATCGGTTGGTTCATATTCAGCAACATCAGGCAAAACAACAGGTAAATCTTCATCAGGTACAGGAACCCAACCACACTCTTCACAATAGATAAGAGGAATAGGTTCACCCCAGAAACGTTGACGAGTAAAAATCCAATCTTGAAGTTTATAATTCGTTTTCTTTCTACCTATTTGTTTTTCTTCTAAATAAGCAATAATTTTGTCAATAGCTTCTTGCTTGTGAAGACCATCTAACATTTCTGAGTGAATATGAATACCTTCTCCACACATCGCACCACCTGTCGTGACATATTCAAAAGACTTCTGATGTAATTCGTCCATCACTTCACGGCTAAGGGTCTCTTTATCTACCCATTCAAGCTCAAACTTCTCATCTTCTTCTAACTTTCTTTCTGCTTGTTCATTTGAGTTCAAACGGAATAAGAAAGGAGTTGCTTCAACATTAAAATATTGATCCTTATTATAAGCATAATAGTGATGATTAATTGTAAAGCCAGTTTCCATTAAAGAAATATCGGTATACCCAGTTTCTTCTTTAATTTCACGTATCGCACAAGTAAGCGCATCTTCTCCTTCTTGAATGGTGCCACCAACGAATAAACGTCCACCTTGTTCTTTCCAATTTAACGTCAAATATTGATTTTTTGCTTCGTCCCAAAGAACAGCAACAATCGAATTCTTTTTCTTTTCTCCATCGTGTGATTCACCAGTTTCTTCTTCTAGAACCTGAACCACATCAATACCATACTTCTTCGCAAAATCAAAGTCTCTTTGATCATGAGCAGGTACGGCCATAATCGCCCCAGTACCATAACTCATCATGACATAATCAGAAATATAAATAGGAATTTCTTTTCCCGTTAAAGGATGAACCGCAACCAAACCATCTATTTTGACACCAGTTTTATCTTTGACTAATTGAGTACGCTCAAACTCTGTTTTCTTGTTTGTTTTTTCTCGATAATCAATAATCTCGTTCATATTGTGAATAAGACCACTATATAAATCAATATATGGATGTTCAGGGGCGATTACCATGAAAGTAACTCCATATAGCGTATCTGGACGAGTTGTATAAACGGTAAGTTTCTCATCAGTTCCCTTTATAGTAAAATCAACTTCAGCACCTGTTGACTTTCCAATCCAATTAATCTGGGCTGTTTTTATTTTTTCTTGGAATTTAGTATCCTCTAAACCATCCAATAATTGTTCAGCATAATCACTCATTCGAAGCATCCACTGTTCTTTTTCCTTCTGTACTACTTGTGTACCACAACGTTCACAAACTCCTCCAGAAGAATCTTCGTTTGATAATCCTGTTTTACATTTTGGACACCAATTTATGTTCTTTCTCGCTTTATAAGCCATTCCATGTTTGAAAAATTGTAAGAATTGCCACTGAGTCCATTTATAATATTCTGGATCAGTCGTCGAAAACTCCCTAGACCAATCAAAAGAAATCCCTAATTTCTGAATCTGTCCTTTGAATGTTTCAATATTTTTCTTAGTCGCAATCTTTGGATGAATATGATTCTTAATTGCATATTGTTCAGTAGGAGCACCAAAAGCATCCCAACCAATTGGGAATAAAACATTATATCCCATCATTCTTTTCTTACGTGCTAATGCATCCAAAGCAGTATAGCTTCTTACATGACCAACATGAAGACCAGCTCCACTCGGATAAGGGAACTCTACCAAATAATAATATTTCTCTTTACTAGGATCAATATGTGCCTCAAAGGTATGATGATCCCGCCAATAATCTTGCCATTTCTTTTCTATCTTTTGAATATCCATACTATTTCTTTCCTCCTCGTTTCTTTCTTTTTTGTTTTTTCTCTTCTCTTTTTCGCTCTATTTCCGCTGCCTCGGCTTCTTCTTGTTCTAAATCAAAATCTTCTTTTTTATTCTGATAATATTTTCCTACTAGCATAAACGAAAGTAATATGACTGGTACCAGGAAAATAAAACCAAATAATAGTTGCCAAATAAAGCCCTCTATATGAAATACGATCGTCGCAACTAAAGAAATATCAAAACTAGCCACTAGTGCTACCGTATTCATAAACTGCTTATACCGGAAATTTTTCGTATCTAAATTATACTGAACCAGTAAATACTGTACTTCAACAGGAACTTTTTTACTATTCCGTCTGGCCTTTTTTACCATAAACAGATAAAAAAGAATATAGAGTACAATAAAAATTCCTATAAAATAAATAATATCTTCCATTTTCCACCTCCAAAAAAAAACGATTCTTTCCCTCCATAAGGACGAGAAAAATCGCGGTACCACCTTATTTTATAAGCATATGCTTATACCCTTTACTTGCTAACGGAATTACCCGATTTCGCTTCCTTGGACAAGTTCATAAAATTTTCACTATCTACTTTCACCAACTATAGACTCTCTAAAAGCTTCTTATTTTATTACTACTTCCACTTCAACGCGAAATATACACTATTATAACACCCTAAATCAAAGATATACAAGTATTTTTCTAAATTTGACTAATATATTCCAATAAACGTAAGAATAAACGAATATATTCACTAGTTAAATTAAATTTACGTAGTTTTCTAATTTCAATACGTTTTTTCTTTAATGGCAAATCGGAAAACATAATTGAAGAAATCTTTTCTTTTAATACCGTATTAATCGGTAAATCAAGTAAAATACTATCAATATCATCATTAATTAAACGAACTGCATCAATTTCGATATCTTTACCCTTACAGTTAATGGTTAATTGTCCATAACTAGGTACTTGTTTAACTTCGATAATAAAATCAGTGTCATCTACATAAGATACTGTTTCTAATTCTGTATCATTAAAATAAGCAAGAATATCTTGAGCTTCTTTTGTATTACGGAAACGAATCTTATAATCACGGTAATCAGGCACAATTCCTCTCATACCAGCTACATTTCGGATAATGATCGTATAGTTACTTGGGAGATAGTTATAATCAATTTGGGTAATCAAGAATTTTTCACTCTTGTACATGTCACTTACGCCATCATCTTCATATAATTGAAAGACATTATTCTCACCAGGAAAAACATGGATCTCTAACGCTTCAGGATTTCCGGTAAAATTCTTCTTATTTGAGTTATCTAAAGGAATAATCGCTCCACGTTTCGCAAAAACTGGATAATCTTCATCTCTAAAGAAAGATACATGCTCTTTTTTCCCTGGGAATTTCTTACCTGTTTTGAAGTCATACCAAACACCTTCAGGTAAATAAAACTTCTGAACGGTACGATTAATTAAAACTTCTTTCTTCTGTAAGATAGGCGCAACTAATAATTCTCCAAAATAATACTCATTCTTGAAATTAGTATCATCATAAGCCCATGGATTATCATAATATAATGGTTTAATTAAAGGAATACCGTCATGATGATATAAATACGCTTTTGAATAAATATAAGGAATCAAACGATGACGATGTTTTAAATAATCATCAACGACTTCTAATGTTCTTGCATTCCAACGCCAAGGTTCACGACGATAATACCGACCACGAGGGGCATGGAACCGTAAAATTGGACTATATGTAGCAAGTTCGATCGAACGAATATATAGTTCTTCTTCTTCCGTACCACCATAGTTACCCGCTACATCATGACTAATCCAAGATACTCCAGCGTTAGCTGCACTCTGATTGTACATAGGAATCTTTCGTAAGCTCTCCCAACCGACCATAGTTTTACCACTATAAGTAATCGCCTGTAAATGAGGATTAAGTGGAGTACTACGAGCTAAAATCACATCACGAACAGATAAATCATTAGGATCTCCTCGTAAAAGATAATAATTTAGAAACCACAAATTATCTAAACCAGTATCTGTCTTTTTAAAATCATTCCAGAAGAAATCGACGCCCATTTCACGAAGTGGTTTTAACAAAAACTTAAATACTGCATCCAAAAGTACTGGATTCAATGGATCAAAAGCAATAATTTTATTATCAGTAATTCCAAAATATTTGGCGATCTCTGGATAATGTAATTCGTGAGGATAAATACCGTTAATTGGATCGTAATGAAGTCCAACATGAATATTTTTCTCATGTAAATCTTTCAACAATTTTTCTGGTTCTGGAATTAAATCACGATTAAAAGTATATCCAGTATCGAGTAATTTATTATCACTACTCTTTCGTATATGCCAATCCCTATCCAATAAGAAAACAGAAATAGGAATCTCTAATTTTTCAAAGTGACTAACAACATCCATGATCTCTTCAGTCGTATACTCTAAATCACGACACCACCAGTTACCAAGCGCATATCTTGGAATCATTGGTGGATAACCTGTTAACTGAAAATAATCTTTTAAAGCAAGATAAAAATCACTGCCATACATAAACAAATAAATATCGATACCTTTTTCATTACGCTTAATTAGTTTATCTTTCTCATCAAAAATATAACTATCACTGTCATCCAAAGAAACAAAACCATCTAAGGAATAAAGTCCATTTCTAAGTTTTAAATCTTGTTCACTACCATCCAATCCAACACAAATTCCTTTTAAATTTCTAACTTCAGGGTGTTTATAATACCAAACGCGATCAGTACTTACTAAATCAACATGTAAATTAGAAGTAGGAACGACTTTACCACCATCGAAATTCTTCTCTTTATTGTAAGATAGGGAAAAATACTTTGTTTTAATAACTAAATAACGTTCATCTTCTTGAACTTCAAACTGTGGCTTTTCAAAGTTTCGAAAAGAAACCAATTGGGTTTTATTATCATAAAAAACTCCACTTGGACTATACTCTAAACGTAGTAATCTTTCTGTTAAAACACTAATACGATAATGTTGTCCTTGAAGAACGGCATCTTCTCTGGCTTTTAATTTTTCCATTTCAATTTTTGCTTCATCTACATTTTTCTCATTCATATTATCACCCTATTATTCTTATCATACTATAGTTATCATACCATATTCCCCTTGAAAAAAAAAGAGTATTTCATCTTCTAAAAAAGATATTAATAAATTAATTTAATGTAAACAAATAAAAAAATACTGAAATCTACAATCAGTATTTTTTCAACAGTTTCTAAGTTTTAATAAGTATATTCATAGTCTTGTAATAAATCTGTACTTTCATTAGTGTAATCATCATAAATAGGATCATCATAGTTATCTGTTCCAGACGCACTATTCATCAAGCTTTCGTACACCATCGACAAGAATGGATGATTTTGAATATTGGTAATAATCGTATTCATTTCTTCTTCTGTCATCAAATTAACATCTTTAGCCCCACTTAAATCAGGAACTTGAACATCTTCTCCAAGTGTATAAACCAAGTCACAACGTACTGTCATACCTTCACCAAGATCTACACCTTGAAGATTACCAGTTATTTTAATTTCAGCGGTACTGTGGAACTCTTCAGCACTTTCTTCACGCGAAGAGATTAAGGATAATGTTAATTGATCAGTACCAACATTAACAGTTAAATCCATAGCTAAACCATTTTCCTGTTCCTGATAACTACCAGAGAACGTATAACCAGCTAAGTTTCCGTCGATATCTGTTTTATCCCCATTTTCTACCATTTGGATATAAAACATTTCTTGTCCTTCAGACATCACAATAATTTCTTCAGTTTTATCATAGTGATAATATTGAATAGAAACTGCATCATCCGCAACTTCTTCCATTACAATATTATTAAATCCATAATAATATACATTATAGTAGAAATAAGTTTCTCCTTCGATATCTTTAATTCCATTAAGTGCTTCATCGATAGATGCCGTAAATTCTTCAGTAGTTACCCCACTCATTTTTGCTAAGTTTTCTAATAAGTCTTTATCGTTTTTAATATCCTCCAAAATTCCAGATAATACATCATTAATCATCTTATTCGTAATTCGATAAGATAATTTCGTAGTATTTTTTTCTTTATCCCCAAGTTTAATTTTTTCTTTGGATTTTTCAATTTTATCTTGTTCAATTCGTTCAGTAAAGTTATCTTTGACGATATCAATTAATTTGGAATAATCAACCGTTGCCACATCTTCAAACAAAGAAACATAATCAAAATCCGTATAATAATAAGTTTCTGTAATTTCTTTTAGGTCAAAATATAACTTACTATCTGCCATAATCATATCTAAGTCGAATAAGCCATTTTCTCCCATCAACATAGATAAATCAATTGTTGAATTCTGCTTACTACTATCCTCGGCATAAACAAAATTCATCGTTAAATTATCCATGCCAATTCCCAAACTAGGATCCACTTCTAACTCAAGTGTTCCATCTACTTTAACCTTATCCTGCTTCTCCATTTGAGTTGCAAAATTAGATTCTAGTTTTTCAACAACTTCTTTCATATTACTAGCAAAATTAGAAACACTCTGTAACATCACTGTTTTAGGACTAGAAAATTTCTGAAATCCAATAGCTACTAACACAATAGAAACTGCCGATAAAACAATAGCCAAAATCATAATATTATGATTTTTCTTTACGGTTTTTTGATTACCAGAAGAATTTACTTCTGTACCGCAACGAGGACATTTTTTATCCTCTTCTTTTAAGTCATAACCACATTCGCTACACTTCATTATATACCTCCTATACTAATTTTATTATAAACGATAATAACTATGAATACAAGACAGAAAAGAAAAAGTTAAGGTTTAGATTTATGATATAATAAGAAAAAGGAAGAAGAGAAAGTATGAAAAATCCATTTATTTATAGTAATTCAAATAAAAGATACCACAGCTTAGACTATTTTTATAAGCATAAATTCGGAAGAAAAGTATGTAAGATTAGTCTAAATGGTGGATTTACCTGTCCCAATAAAGATGGCACTAAATCAACTGGTGGATGTATTTATTGTTCAAAAAGTGGTAGTGGGGATTTTGCTGGTTCAGTAAATAAAGATATTGTCGATCAATTTCAAGAGATAAAAGAACTGATGGATAAAAAGTGGAAAGATACTTTATATATCGGTTATTTTCAAGCAAACACCAATACTTACGCTAGTGTCGATGTTTTAAAACAAAAATACGAACCAATTCTAAAACAAGACAATGTAATAGGGCTAAGTATTGCGACACGTCCCGATGCGATTAGTGAAGAATGTATCGAATATCTAAAAGACTTGAATCAAAGAACATATCTCACAATCGAATTAGGACTACAAACCATCCATGAAAAAACATCTCGCCTCATTAATCGTGGACATGACTTAGCCTGCTTTGAACAAATGGTAAAACGCTTACGCCAAGAAAATCTAAATGTCGTTGTCCACATCATCAATGGCTTACCTGGTGAAAATAAGCAAATGATGTTGGAAACAGTTAAATACTTAAATAAATTAGATATTCAAGGAATTAAGATTCATATGTTACATATTATTAAAAATACTGCGTTAGCTTCCCTTTATGAAAAAGAAAAATTCCACCTACTAACCAAAGAAGAATACGTCGATATCGTTTGTTCGCAATTAGAACTTTTACGACCTGAAATCGTTATTCATCGACTTACTGGTGATCCAGATCGAAAAGAACTAGTCGCCCCTGATTGGGTATTGAAAAAAGTCTGTGTATTAAATGATATCGATAAATGTCTAGCCAAAAGACGTACATATCAAGGATTTCAAAAATCTATTTTAAACCGTGTTCATGAACGCTTTGATTATTATGTTAAACCAAATAGTTTAGTAATCGATGCGACAGTAGGTAATGGAAATGATACATTATATCTTGCACAATTAGCCAATAAAGGAACCGTTTATGGGTTTGATATTCAAAAACAAGCAATAGAGGCCACTAAACAAAAACTACAAGAAAACAATATTACTAACGTAATTTTATACCAACAAAACCATAATCAAATGAAAAATACTCTAATCGAAAAGCAAGGAAAAATTAGCTTAATTACTTTTAATCTTGGCTATTTACCAACAGGAGACAAAACCATTACTACCACAACTTCCACTACAATTCAGGCAATCGAAGAGGGATTAGAACTCCTTCATCCAAATGGTATTCTACTAATTACTGTCTATCCTGGACACGAAGAAGGAGAAAAAGAATCAATAGCATTACAAAAATACTTCAAAAATCAAAAAGTAACTTACTATCGAAATGATGATAATCCTAAAGCTCCATATTTAATGGAAATTAAAAAGAAAGAGTACCAATTCTATAGTACTCTTTTTTTGAAGACTCCTATCTATTTTTGATCGGATGTTCTTCTACATCACGGTAATAATATTTACCAAGTAAATATAAAAACTGATATCTACTCTTTGTCATCATCATCACCATTTATAGTTTGAAGCGAAAAAACAAATTTATACTTTTATTTTTTTGAAGTTTTATCTAATGTTTCAGCCAAAACAGTTCCGGCAGTAGCTAAATTTTGAAGTTCACTTGGCACAATAATTTTGGTAGATTGACCATTAGCTACTTGAACCATAGCTTCATAACTTTTCAATTTTAATACAGCATCATCAGCACCTGCTTCTTTTAATAAACGAAGGCCCTCAGCTTGTGCAGTTTGAATTTTAATAATGGCTTGTGCTTCACCATCTGCTTCACGAATATGTGCTTCTCTTTTAGCATCCGCTCTTAAAATAGCACTTTCTTTTTCTCCTTCAGCAATTAATACAGCAGATTTCTTTTCTCCTTCTGCTTGTAGAATTTTCTCACGACGCTCACGTTCAGCACGCATCTGTTTTTCCATAGCTTCTTGAATATCACGTGGCGGAATAATATTTTTTACTTCTACACGATTTACTTTAATTCCCCAAGGATCAGTTGCTTCATCCAGAATAGAACGCATCTTCGAATTAATGATATCACGACTAGTTAATGTTTGATCAAGTTCTAATTCACCAATAATATTACGTAGTGTTGTAGCTGTTAAATTTTCAATCGCATTAACAGGATTTTCTACTCCATAGGTATATAATTTAGGATCTGTTATTTGAAAATAAACAACAGTATCGATTTGCATCGTAACGTTATCTTTAGTAATGACTGGCTGTGGAGCAAAATCCTTTACGATCTCTTTTAAACTAACATCAGAAGCTACTCTATCAACAAAGGGAATTACATAATGTACGCCTGTTTGTAATGTGGCATGATAAGCTCCTAAACGTTCAACAACCTTAGCTCTCGATTGTGGTATTACTTTAACACCAAATACAATAATCAATAAAATAATAATTAAAAATATCCAACCCATACTATCAACTCCTATACTTATATCTTATTCATCGGTTTTACTTTTTTCAACTACTAATTTTACGCCATCAATCGCAAGAATTTTTACATGGCTATCCTTTTCAATCGACTCTTCACTAATCGCCATCCATCTTTTGCCACCTACTTTCACTTCTCCAGGATTATAACGAGTAATCTTTTCAGTTACTGTTCCAATCTTACCAATAACACTATCTAAATTTACACGTTCTGGCTTTTTCGTACGCAATTTTTGAACAAACTTTCTGGTAAGCAATATGGACAAAAAACTAACAATAACAAAAATAGCCACTTGAATTGTCGTATTGTCCACATACAAACTGACAAAAAACGAAACTAATGCACCTAAGGCAAACCAAATAGAAACCAAATTAATCGTCGCAAATTCTAAAATAACTAGGAGTAAAAAAACAACTAACCAAACTACCGTCATGACTATTCACTTCCTTATCCTCATTATACCACAAAACATCAAAATATACTACAGCATTACAGCATATTCTTCTTCTTTAAAATAAATGCTACAACTAAAGATAAAACAACAGAAATACCAAGTAAAATCAGAAAAGCATAAGGCATTTCCATAATTGGTCCAAGTGGTACATTCATTCCCATAAAAGAAGCTACCATTGTGGGAATAGAGATCACAATCGTAATTCCTGCCAAAAATTTCATAATCGTATTCAAATTATTAGAGATAATTGTCGCAAACGAATCTGCCGTACTACTTAATATTTCCCGATATAAATTAGCCATCTCAATTCCTTGCTTATTCTCAATAATCGCATCTTCTAGTAAATCATTATCTTCTTCGTATAAATCAATTACATTTCCCTTTAAAATTCTCTCTAATACAACCTCATTAGATTTCAAAGAAGTCGTCATATAAACTAAACTCTTCTCTACACCAAGTAAATGCGCAAGATCACGATTACTAGTTGCCTTTAACATCTTTTCTTCCGCTTTTTCAATTTCCCGATTTAACTTTCTTAGATATCGTAAATATAAAGACGCAGTCCGATATAAAATTTGAATAATAAAACGGGTCTTTTTATAACTATAAAATTCTTTTACTTTCTGTTGTTTAAAATCTTTTAAAAGTGGTACTTCTTCTAACGATACTGTTACAATATAACTGTCTTTAATCACTAGAATAGCAAGAGGTATCGTGGTAATTCGAGAAATATTTTTCTTTTTTTCCCGAATTGGTACATCAATAATAATCATCTTAATATCATTTTCATCATCATAATCAATACGAGGTTGTTCTTCATCATCCAACAAATAACTAATAAAACTAGTATCGACATCTAAAGAATCCGTTAAAAAGTTAATATCTTCTTGATTAGGATTCACTAAATCGATCCAACAACCCTTTTTGATCTTCTTTAACGTATCAAATGAATCCGTTTTTACATCTGTATTATATATTCTTAACATATTCACCCCTCCAAACGTTTTTTTATCATATCACATTTTAAAAAAGAAAACATAAAAAAGCGTAAGTTTTGATTACATAACCACGCATGCTATGAACAATAACAAATGAAAAATTAATAATAAAATACATACTCAGCATAAAAAATATTCACTAATTAAAGAAAAAATAATAAATACTAGGTTTTGTAAAAATAAAGTAAAGTCGAAAAAAATAGACCGTTTTATCTTGAAATAAAAAAATATCTATAGTAATTTTAAACTATGGAGGGAAAATATGAATAACAGAAAACTTAGAATTGTTCAATATGGAACAGGAAAGATGGCAAAATATACGATGCGCTATGTGTATGAAAAAGGCGCTGAAATTGTAGCCGCTTTCGATGTAAATGAAGCCGTTATCGGTAAAGATATTGGTGAGGTCATGGGATGTGAAAACAAAGGAGTAATCGTTTCAAGTATCGATAAAGCTCGTGAAATTATGAGCGAATTAAAACCAGATGCTTGTATTATCACAACGAGAAGTCTACTTGCTGAGTGCGAAGATGCGCTAATGCTTTGTGCAGAATTAGGTATCAATGCGATTACTACCTGCGAAGAGGCTTTCTTTTGTCAAAACTCAAACCCTACTTTGTATCAAAAAATAGACGAGATGGCAAAGAAAAACAACTGTACAATTGCTGGTAGTGGATACCAAGATATTTATTGGGGCGAATTAATCAGTGCGATTGCGGCTTCTACCCATAAAATTACCAAAATTAAAGGAGAATCTTGGTATAATGTCGAAGACTATGGAATCGCTTTAGCAGAAGCTCATGGAGCAGGATTAACTTTAGAAGAATTTGATCAAAAAGTAGCTTCAGCTGATCGAATTTCTGATGAAGAACGTCAAGCCATTATTAACAGTGGAAACTACGCACCAAGTTACATGTGGAATGTAAATGGATGGTTATGTGGTAAATTAGGACTTACTGTAAAAAGTCAAACCCAAAAATGTGTACCAGAGACTTATCCAGAAGACATTAACTCTTCTACCTTAGGAATGGTTGTCAAAGCCGGAAACGCAACTGGAATGAGCGCAGTAGTTACAACGGAAACCGAAGAAGGAATCACGATCGAATCAAAATGTGTAGGTAAAGTTTACGCACCAGATGAATTCGATAAAAACGAATGGACAATCGAAGGAGAACCAAATACAACTCTTGTGATTAATAGACCATCTACAGTTGAATTAACTTGCGCAACAGTTGTCAATCGAATTCCTGATTTAATCAGTGCTAAACCAGGATTTATTGGAACTTTCGAAATGCGTGAATTAAAATACCGCGTAAAACCATTAAATGAATACGTAGAAGAAGAATTTTAAAACTACCACTCGGTAGTTTTTTTATTCCAAAATTTCAATTTTATCTGTCATCTTCTCTTTAGGAAAAACCGATAATTTCTCTTGATTATCACAAGTAACCAACAACAAATTAGATAAATCCTTATATCCCATATTTTCTAATCTAGTCATTAACCACTTTTCATCCTTATGAATATATTTCAAATGCTTAGGCATAATCTTTCCATCCATAACTAGATTACAAACCAATCCATTTTCTGATACCTTTAATTTCTGATCATTAGGCGTAAGTGGTTGATATTTACTACGAGCTAGAAAACTAACTTTACCACTAGTTTCTAAAATAGAACAGTTAATTTGCGTAATATCATAGAAGCCATTTTCCCTTGCGATCTGTAAAAAATCATTAATATCTAACTTACTTTTCTTTAAGTTTTCATAAATAATCTTTCCATGATCCATCAAAACTAAAGGAGTCCCCGTAAAAAAGCGACGCAACCAAATACTTTTAGTAGTAATCAAAGAAACTAAAGCCGCAAAGCCCCCATATACAATAATCGCCAAAATCCCATCCAAATATTCAATAGAATCATCGACACTTAAACTCGCCGCAATCGAACCAATGCTAATCCCAATAATATAGTCAAAAAGATTTAGCTGACTGATCTGTTTCTTACCCATTATTTCTGTAATCACAAATAAAACCACCAAAGAAACAAAAGATCGAAGAAAAATATCCAAATAATTTCCTAATTTAAATAAGTCTTGTAAAGATAAAATAAGCATCTTTCATCACCATTTTTAATATGAATAAAATCAAGAATCTTATACTTCGCAGATATTGTTTAATCATAAGAAAAAATTTGTTATAATAAGAAAACGAAATAAAAGGGATGAGAAAATGAAAGAAAAAATAACATTACCAGAAGAATTTATTCAAACAAGAAAACCTATCATAGGAGAAAACTGGAATCTCTATTTAAAAGAATATGAAAAAGAGCCAATTAGAGGATTACAAGTCAATACCTTAAAAATAGATATCGAAACATTTAAACAAAAATTTACAAAAAAAATTGAGCCTATTCCATATACAATTAATGGTTTTTATCTAGAAGAAGAATTAAAAGCAGGTAAAGATCCTCTTCATCATGCGGGAAGTTACTATGTTCAAGAACCTTCTGCGATGATTGTTGCCAATTCTCTTTCGATAAAAAAAGATAGTATCGTTTTAGATGTCTGTAGTGCGCCTGGTGGAAAAACAATCGGAATTAGTAATCAGTTACAAAATACAGGATTAATTGTCGCGAATGAAATTAACCCAACTAGAGCGAAGATCCTACTAGGAAACATTGAACGAATGGGTATTTCTAATTGTGTAGTGACTAATTTTTCTGTGGATCAATTAAATACTTTATACACAAATACTTTCGATTATATTTTTCTAGATACTCCTTGTTCAGGAGAAGGGATGTTTCGAAAAGATGAACAAGCAGTCAAAGAATGGAGTCTCGATGCGGTAGAAAACTGTAGTAAACGTAGTCTAGAGCTACTAGAGACAATAAGTAGTTGCTTAAAAACAGGTGGTTATCTCATCTATTCAACCTGTACTTTTGCTAAAGAAGAAAACGAAGATATCATAGAAAATTTCCTAAGCCATCATTCGTATCAACTACTTTCTCTTCCAGAAAGTATTCAACAAGTAACAGAAGCAGGTTTAAAAACAAGTAAGCCAACCGAAAAATGTCGCAGGTTTTATCCTTATACCGGTAAAGGAGAAGGCCAATTTGTAGCCGTATTACAAAAACAGGAAGAACAAAGTGGAAAACAAACTAACAAAAGTGCGATTCAACCACTAACAGCCCAAGAAAAAAAGATAGTCATCCCTGCTTTAAAAGAAATGCTATCAGAAATTCCCGAACATATTTACCAATATAAAGGAAAAATCATCTACTATAAAAAAGAAGACTTCTCCATCCCTCCTCATCAAGTATTATCCGTAGGCGTTACTTTAGGTACCATAGAAAAAAATCGATTTATCCCTCATCATCAGTTTTTTACTACCTTTGGTAAACAAATAAAGAATCAATTAAATTTAGAAAAAGAGGATATTAGAGTAAAACAATACCTAACTGGTTACGAAATAGAAGATGAAAACGTAGCGGATGGCTGGGGAGCATTATTAATAGAAGGATGTCCAACTGGAGGATTTAAAGCAAGTAAAGGAAAACTAAAAAATCATTATCCCAAAGGATTAAGAATTTTCTCTAACTAAAAGAAAGAAGTAATCATCGCTATTACTTCTTTTTTATTCAAAGGATTCATAATTAGGTTGTTTAGGAAGTCCAGGCATCGTAATAATCGTATTTAAAAGAATGATAATCATCTCACTTCCCGTTTGAAAAGAAAGATCACGAACAGTTAAAGTATATTCTTTAGGATAACCTAACTTTTTAGCATCATCACTGATCGAATACGGAGTTTTAGCTACACAAATAGGATAATTAGAAATTCCTAACTGTTCAATTTCTTGTAGTTTAGTTTTGGCTACTTCTTGATAAACAACAGTTGAAGCATGATAAACTTGCTTAGCTAAAATATCTATCTTTTCTGAAATAGAGAGTTCTAACGGATAAAGAAATTGAAAATGAGAATCCTCGTCACAAAGATGAATAACTTCTTTAGCTAGTTCAACAGAACCAGCACCACCTTCTATATAAGCAGAAGAAACAATGGCCTTTACTCCCTGTTTTTGACAAAAATCGACAAGTTCTTGAATTTCTTCCTCTTTATCCTTAGAAAAACGATTTATCGTAACACAAAAAGGAACAGAGTACTGTTTCAAATGATCAATATGAGCTTGAAGATTTTCTATCCCACTATGTTTTAAGGCCTGAACAGTCGCAATAAGAACAATAGCACTTGGTTCTAGCCCAGCCTTACGACACTTGATATTCAAAAATTTCTCCGCACCAAGATCACTACCAAATCCAGCTTCCGTAACTACATAATCAGCAAGTCCTAACCCTAATTTTGTCGCTACTATACTGTTACAACCATGCGCAATATTCGCAAATGGCCCACCATGAACAAGAACAGGATTTCCTTCTAAAGATTGAACCAAATTTGGATAAAAAGCTTGTTCTAATAATAAATACATTGCCCCATCTACTTGTAAATCTTTGGCATAAATAGGTTCTTTATGTTCATTATAACCAATTAAAATATGCGCTAAGCGTTTGCGAAGATCACTTCGATCAGTGGCCAAGCAAAAAATAGCCATCACTTCACTAGCCGCCGTGATATCAAAATTATCTCGTAAACTACGATCATTCACATCTAAACATCTTTTAAGACGAATTGATTTAGGGTCAATTCCAAGGGCATTTCCTTGATAAATATGATTATCAACTGCCGCACAAAGTAAATTATTCGCCGCTGTTATCGCATGAAAATCTCCTGTAAAATGAAGATTGATATCCTGACTAGGAATAATTGAAGCCTTTCCGCCGCCAGTAGCACCTCCCTTTAGTCCAAATACGGGTCCTAAAGAAGGCTCCCTAAGAACCGCAAGTGAAGATTTTCCTAATTTTCTTAACGCATCATTTAATCCAATACTAACCGTAGTTTTCCCTTCTCCATATGGAGTTGGATTTACAGCCGTAACCAAAATCAAATGACTATTTTGCTTGGGATTAACTGCCTTGGTAATCTTAGCTTTATCCTCCCCATAAGTATAAATATCTTCTTTCGTTAATCCTAACTTTTTTGCGACTTCTGTAATTGGTAACATCACTTACCATCTCCTTTTTCCACGATATAATCGAAATAGCCAAATCCAAATGGGTAGAGAAAATAAAAATCCTAATAAAACAATAAGATAAAAATTTCTTACCACAAAAAGGAAACAAAACAACAAAGCTACTTTACTGAATATGAGCCATTTGATTACCTTCTTAAAATCATCTTTAATGAAATGACAATAACGAAATAAAGTAACCACTTTACCCATGTCATTGTCTACTAACATTATATCACTATTTTCTAAACTACATGAATAAATCCCATTCATTAATAAATTGACTTGAACCCATTTTTCATCCATCTTGTCACTAATAAACAACGTTTTCTCCCCATACATTTCACTAAAATACTGTAACCAAAAGCGAAAACGTTCTTCATTCAAACGAGAATAACTATCCTTAATTCCCAGTGTTCTAGATACTGCATAGACAACCCGTTCATCATCATGAGAGAAAGTACCGAAATGCTTGATTCCTAGTTTCTTTAACTCCTGAATATCATCTTTCAAACTCAATTTAATTTTATCCGCAATCACAATCGCTCCAATAGACTCACCATCAACAGCAACATATAAAATCGTACCGATATCGAATAATTTATCCACTACGATATCATGCTTCTCCATAAAGGAATAATTTCCCACCAATATTTGATGTTCTAAATAGCTAAAGGAATGCCCACCATCTTGAACTTGATGATGTTGAATTCTACTTTCATCGACATGAACTTGACGATAGCAACGAATACAATTCGCAATATGATCACTCTGACCTACCATCGCACAATTTAAATAATAGAAAAAATCTTCTTCATTATCTGTCACATACTTAGCAACAGAAAAGTCTCCTAATGTCAAAATACCCGTTTTCGTAAAAAGAATATTTTGCGTAAAAAACAGATCAAAAAGAGCAGCTTTACGAAGAACATAAATTCCATATTTTTCAAGCTGAATACTCATCAATAATAACACAGCTCGAAACAAAAAAGAAAAAGGAAGCACAAGTAAAACAAATAAACAGGTAAAAATAAAATAAACGCGAGTAAAAGAATTGGCCATCAAAAAGATAACAGCAAAAAACAACAAAGAGAAAAAAAGAATAAAAAACCAAAAAGGAATGCTTTTATACCACTTGTGTTCAGCGTAATCAAGATGAATCTTATCTCTAAGCGCAATCATCATAAAAGAAGAAGCTTCTTTTTGAACTTGAATATAAATTTCTTTATCTAAATTTTGATCCCCAGCTAAAACAGACTCTCCCTTTTTTACATTCAATTTCGTAGAAAAACGCTTTACAACTGTCCTACCACGAAAAACTATCCCGTCAACTAAAATTTTCTCATTGGGTTTAACAACAATAATATCAGAGGGCTTAACACTTCTAAGCTGTATAGGGTGATAATTTTTCGTCTTTTGATCAAATAAAGTAACCGTATCACTATCCTGTGGAAAAGAAGAAATGCGCTTTTTATTCAAAAAATCAAGTAAAAATTCTTCTAACCAAGAACAAATAGCAACAATGATAAGTAAAAATAAAGCATATTCATATCGACCAATCAATCCAAATATAACAGCTAGACCCCAACCAACATATAAATTCGTGTTTTCACGCCGAAAAAAATAAAGTAAAAATAAAGTCCAGCTCAAAAAAGCCAATAAGAAAAGAGGCCATGAAGAAAAAAACAGATAGAAAGCAGAAAAAAGAAAAGCAAAAAAGAGGAAAAACCATTTAGCTACTATTTTCATCCAAACACCCCATAACTACCATAAATTATAACTTTATTTCTATAATTTTTCAAGCATAGAAAAAGAGGGGGTTCTTCCCTCTATTTTCAAATACCCAAATTAATTTTCTGAATGACCTTCCTCTTGAGAAGTAGATTCCTCTTTTCGAACAATAATCTGATTTTTATCCTCTGAATAATCGATAATTAACGTATCCCCATATTGAACCTGATCTTCAACAATCATACGAGATAATACCGTTTCAACAGTACGACTGACTAATCGTTTTAAAGGTCTAGCCCCATAAGTAACATCATAACCATTTTCAACTAGATAATTACGAGCTTTATCTGTCAAGACAAGATGAATATTATCTTCACGTAATCGCATCATCAAATCACTAATTAATTTATCTAAAATCTTAGAAATAACTTCTTTAGTAAGTGGCTTAAATACAATGATTTCATCAACTCGATTGATAAATTCAGGACGGAAATATTTCTTTACTTCATCCATTACTTTATCTGTATTGCCATCTAAGATATGTTCACTACCCAAATTACTAGTCATGATAATGATCGTATTCTTAAAATCAACCGTTCTACCATTTGAATCCGTAACACGACCATCATCCAAAATTTGAAGTAATAAATTTAATACTTCTGGATGTGCCTTTTCAATTTCGTCAAACAAGACAATACTATAAGGATTACGACGAACCGCTTCAGTTAACTGTCCACCTTCTTCATAGCCGACATATCCTGGAGGAGAACCAATAAGACGTGAGACAGAGAATTTTTCCATATACTCACTCATATCGATACGAATCATGTGTTTTTCATCATCAAATAGTTCATAAGCCAAAGTTCTAGCTACTTCAGTTTTACCAACACCAGTAGGTCCTAAAAAAATGAATGAACCAATTGGACGATTAGGATCTTTAATACCACTACGACTTCTAATAATCGCATCACTGACCAAAGAAATCGCTTCGCTTTGACCGATAACTCGTTTTTCCATATTCTCTTTTAAGTTAAGAAGTTTTTCACGTTCACCACTAATTAACTTACTTACCGGAATATTTGTCCATTTAGAAATCACCTGTGCGATATCTTCAGAAGTAACAACATCACTTAGAATTTTATTTTTTTCTAAGTTATTAAGAGCAGCAAGTTCTTTTTCTAGTTTAGGAAGCTCACCATGGCGAAGACGAGCAGCTTTTTCCAAATCATAGTCATTTTCTGCTTGTTCTAAAGCAAATTTAGTACGTTCAATTTCTTTTTTCTTTGCCTTAATATCATCGTTAATCGATTTTTCCTTCTCCCAATCCGCTGTCAACTCTTTCTCTCGAGCCTTAAGGTTTTCCAAGGTCTCATCGATCGATTCAACTCGTTTCTTCGATAATTCATCTTTTTCTTTCTTAATCGCTTCACGTTCAATTTGTAGACGCATAATCTCACGAGTCAATGTATCTAGTTCATTAGGCACAGAATCCATTTGTACTCGAATAGTCGCACAAGCTTCATCGATCAAATCGATGGCTTTATCTGGTAAATATCTATCCGTAATATAACGATTAGACATTACAGCTGCGCTAACTAACGCCTTATCTTGAATATTTACTCCATGATGAATTTCAAATCTCTCTTTTAAACCACGTAAAATCGTAATTGTATCTTCAACAGTTGGTTCGCTAACTTTAATTTTTTGAAAACGACGTTCCAAAGCTCCATCTTTTTCAATATATTTACGATATTCATTCAAAGTAGTTGCCCCAATCACATGAATCTCACCACGAGCAAGCATAGGCTTTAAAATATTAGAAGTATCCATTGCGCCTTCCGCACCAGTTCCTACAATCGTATGAATTTCGTCGATAAACATGATGATTTCGCCTTCACTTTTCTTGATTTCATTGAGTACGTTCTTCAAACGCTCTTCGAACTCACCACGATATTTGGCTCCGGCAACTAAACTTGCCATATCTAGTTCCCATACAGTCTTATCTTTTAGGCTATTAGGAACATCTCCACGGATAATACGTAAAGCAAGCCCTTCTACAATAGCAGTCTTTCCGACACCAGGCTCACCAATTAATACTGGGTTATTCTTTGTTTTTCTAGATAAAATACGGGTAATACTACGAATTTCTTCATCACGCCCAATAACGGGATCAATCTTACCATTTTTGGCATCTTCCGTAATATTTCGACCATATTTTTCTAACACATTTTCATTATTTTCCATATTAGGATACATACCTATCACCCTTTCTGCCACACATTATATCACTATAATTAGCACTTGTCAATAGAGAGTGCTAAAATTGATAAATTTTGACAAAAGAAAAGCTCTTATTAAAGAGCAATTTTCCTAGATTTATTCGGCTACTTTTTTTAAAGCCTCTTGTAATTGATTATCTGTTTCATCACTTGGATTTTGATAATAATCGACATTCATTTCTACACGAAGTGTAGGTTCTACTCCTACTTCATTGATCCAATTTCCGTCTGGAGTTAACCACTTCTGAATCGTATATTTTACTGTCGCCCCATTTTCCAATTGATAAGCACGTTGAACAGTACCTTTTCCATAAGAATTAACACCAACTACTTCCGCACCATAAGATTCTTTTAAGGAAGCAGCTAAAATTTCTGAAGCTGAAGCACTACTACTATTAATTAATACTGCGATAGGATAATCTCGTTTAGTTTTCGTTTCATCGTATACTTTTTCTACAATTCCTTTTGTATCCAACTGATAAATGACTTTACCCTTTCCTAAGAATAAAGAAGCAATTTCAGTAACACAATCTAAATATCCTCCAGAATTACTTCGAACATCGATAACTAAAGAATCGATACCATCCTTTTCTAAATCTTCTAATGCTTGTTCAAATTGTTGATAAGTATTTGCTGCAAAAATGCTGATATAAATATAACCAACCTTCTTATCGTTCACATCAAAAACCGAAGAATCTACTGACTCAATTTCGATCGTTTCTCGTTCAATCGTAAACGTCTTTTCCTCATCATCTCTACGTACAGTAATATTTACCGTAGAATCGCCACTCTTTTTAATCAAATTAGAAACTTCTGAAGAAGTCTTTCCTGTAACATCGGTATCATTTACACGAATAATCACATCTCCAGCTTGTAAACCAGCTTTAGCAGCAGGACTACCCTCAAATGGATTAGAAACTACAACACTACCATCTTCTAACTGCATAATCTCCGTTCCAATTCCTACATATTTTCCTTCTACTTGTTCATTAAACTCTTCTGTTTCTTCTTCATCCATATAAACTGAGTATTTATCGCCAAGGTAATCAATCATCCCTTTAATACCAGCACTTAACATCTCGCCTTCGTCGATTTCCTCATAATAGTTTTCTTTAATATCTTCATAAGTATTCAAAAACTCTTGAAACTCATCAGAAACAGTCGACGATTCTTGCTTAGTTGGTTTGGTCACAAATTGATTGACAAATCCTCCTAAAAAGCCACCAATAATAAGAGTAATGATCATAATGAGAATAACTTCTAAATAATTAAAGCCTACTTTTTTCTCAACAATAATCTCTCTTACCGAAGAGTTCTGATCATCTTCTTCTCCTTTTTTATCCTCTGTATCTATCTCTTTATTTTCTATATCTACTTTTTCTATTTCGTCTTTATTTTTCTCTTTACGATGAAAGGTTTTTTTGTTTTTTTCCTCCATAATACACCTCTTTATGCTTATAATTCATTCTATCACAAAAACAAAGTAATTAGAATAAAAATTTTTCATCCTAAGAAACTGGACCTTCACCATCTAAGTTAATATCCTTAACATGTTTAGGTTTTCTTTTTTCGACTGGTAATGTTTCTACCCATTTTTTTCCATCCCATTTTTTCAAACAATTAGGTCCATACCACTCTTTCAATACTTTTTCAATATTTCGATAAGAATAAAACATTCTTCCCTCAAAATTATATTTTTTGGCTGGATATACATCTTCCTTCAAAAAGACAGGTTCTTTTAAAAACTTCTCCCAAGGAACAGAAATCGGTTGAGAAACTAATTTACTATCCTCATGTCGTCTAGAATAACGGTTACTATACCAAACGACAAAGTTTTTAAGGGGAATAGGATTTATATGAAGATTATCTAGTAAAACGATAAATGGCATCACTAATTTAATTACTGTACGATTCACTTCATCAATAAATTTATTTTCAGCAATATTATCATAGACAATCGCATCGACAAAAACACCATCGCCTTGACGACAACGATTTTTAAGTAAAGTATTTACTTCTTCAATATAGGTACCCCGTTTTCTAATCTTCATCATTGGACCTGAAATAGGATTATACCGTTTATCTAATTCATAGCAATCAAAATAGAATTCATCACTTAAATCTTCCTGTAAAGCCTGAATAAAACGATTCCAATCTTCTTTTTTAATCGCAATATCCATATCATCATCCCAAGGAATAAATCCTCCGTAATTACAGATACCTAAAGCACTACCAGCCATCAATAAATATTCAATATGATGTTTTTCACATATTCGGTGTACCTCATCCATAATTTCCAATATTTCCATCTGTAAATCACGAACGGTAATTTTTTTCCCATTCGCTAACTCTTTTAATACATAATCTTGACGTTCTTCAATATAACCTTTATTCTTTTTTTCCATGTTTATCTCCTCTTTTTTGTTCTTCTTCATTCTTTTCTTCTTTCACCTGGTCGTTCTTAATCCTGACTGGCTCAATATGAATAATCACTTGTTGAATTTGTTCAAATTCTTGAACCAATAATTTTTCCCAACGATTTGCGATTTCATGACTATCTGCAGTAGACATATTTCCATCAACCTCAATCGTCAAATATAAAATATATTTATAACCAGTTGAAATAGAATATATATCTTTAACATCGACCACATCGACATCATTCTTAACCATATAAACGATCTTCTCCGTAATCTCAGGCTTCAAAGAAACATCCATTAAAATATGATAACTCTCCATAAATATTTGAATTCCCGTATAAAAAATCCAAAGGGATATGCCAATACCTACAACACCATCTAAAAAAAAGACATTAAAATTACTCATGATAATGGAAAAAAGAGTACAACAAGTAATTACTGCGTCATTACGATGATCTTTCATACTAGAGTAAATAAGCAAGCTTTTGTGTTTTCTATATACACTTTTTGTATACAAATAAAGGCCAAATTTTACCAAAATAGTCACAATACAAACTAGAACCAATACAGGAGAATAAATCAATTTTTCCTGATTCAAAATTGCAAATAAAGAGTCTAAAAAAAGTTTTAAGGATAAAGCAATCATCGATAAACTGATTAAAAAAGAAAAAATATATTCTGCTTTTCCATGACCAAAATTATGATCATCATCTCGGGGAACACTAGCTAATTTATTACCAATCATCGTCATAAAAGAAGCAAAAATATCACTAGCACTATTTAACGCATCCGCAATCATGGATTGACTATTACTAATAAATCCAACTACCAATTTGATCATCAATAAAAACAAGTTGAAAACAACGCCAAGGATACCCACTCTCTTTGTACTCTGATATCGATTCATCTGCTTCATCTCCTATTAATTATTTTTATTGTACCAAATTTCCGACGAAAAGTCTTTTATTTTAAATCATATTTTTAAAGCAAAAATAGATACAACCCAAACAAGTTGTATCTATTTCTTATATATAAATTTACTACTATTATCTAAATAATACTAACGATTAGGATCAACTAATATCTTAATAGAATCAGATTGACCTGAGGTTAATTCCTCAAAAGAAGCCTGAACTTGATCTAAACCAACTACTTTAGAAACGAACTTAGAAACATCGATTTGTTTATTGGCGATTAATTCTATACAAGTATGGAACTCTTCTTTTGTATACGCAATAGCTCCTTTTACTGTCAACTCACTCATTACAGCAACTACAGTAGGAATTGTAACTGGTGCTAACGAAACCCCAACTAACACTACCGTACCACCTGGTTTAGCACTCATAAAACAACTAGTAACAGCAGCTGAATTTCCACTGCAATCGATAACTAAGTCAAAACCTTCACCTGTTTTAGCAAATACTTTTTCTAAAAATTTCTCATCTGTTGCATTCAACCATTCATCCGCTACGCCAAGTTGAACTGACTTTTCTCCACGAGCACGATTAGTTTCTGAAACCGCAACATAACTAGCTCCTTCTTTTTTCGCAAACATAGCGGAAACTAATCCAATAATTCCACCACCAACAACTAGTACTTTAGCGCCTACTTTAATATCCGCCAAATGAATTGCGTGTAACCCAACCGCTGTTGGCTCAACCATAGCCATTTCTTCATCCGTTACATTATCTGGTACTTTAAATACCATATCAGAACGAACGGAAAGCTTTGGCGCAAAAGCACCAGAATTCGTTAAAGATAAACCTGTAGCATAGGTCCAAGTTTCACGACAATATTGGGGATTACCCGTTAAACAAGCCGAGCAATGTCCACACGGAGAAATAGGTAAAGCAGTTACTCTGTCCCCTACTTTTAAATCTTCTCTAGCTCCTGGATCCGTAACTACTCCACAATATTCATGTCCCATAACTAAGCCAACAGGCTGTCCTGATTCCCAATAATGAATGTCTGATCCACAAATACCCGCTTTCTTGACATCCACAACAACTGAACCATTTTCACTGACTGGTTCAGCTATCTCCTTCACCACTAATTGTTTAGCTCCTTCAATAGCTACACATTTCATATACAACACCTACTTTCATTTTCAGTATAACAGATAAAAAAAAGAAAAAAGAAAAATTATTTAATTTTATTCGCAAGTTGCCATAATTAGACAAAATAATCGATAATAATTCTTCTTTAATCATAAAAATATAAATTCAACTCTTTTAATACGATTGAACACTAGAACCATCCCAAGAATGAAAAGCAGAAGGTAACGATAATCTTTTTACTCTACTTTCCTTTCTTTCTTCAGATACCCGTATATTTCTAATATCATCTAAGGCAACCCGAAGATAATAAACCAATTCTTCATCCGTACAATCAGGATGATGTTCTTTTAATTTTGAAAATATCGCTCTAGCCAATAATTCATCACAATAAATATCTGAAGCATCTACACTTGTTTTTAACATTTTTCCATTTCCAGAATAACTATCTTCAATAACACGGCGCATAACCTTAGCAGTTTCACTATAAGCTCCGTCAAGTACTGAATAATTAAGACCACATTTGATACAACTACAAGTCGGTTTATGTCTACCATCATCTTTTGTAGTAATCCAAATATGATCACAGTTTTGATATTTCTCCTTTTCTACTAGAAGAGATAACTTAAATTGTTTTAAATCTAATTCTCTATCCTGTTCACATAATTTAAGATAACGTCGAACTTCTTCATTTCCTTCTAAACATTTTATCGCATCTAAAACTTTTTCCCGTTCTTCAACAATTGATTGATAAACTTCTTTTAAAGACTCCATTAGTATTTCACCTCACTATAAGTATAACATAGATTTTCTTAAAAATTTGAAATAGGATAAATAAAGATACTTAAATAAATTTTTTAACCATTAATTTCTGATTATCTACTAAATCTATCTCTTTATTTTGTAAGGGTAAATCAAAATAAGAAAGTAAAGCTTCTGGAATAATTTGTACAGGTAATCTTATTTCCTTTATCTTACTAAACATTTCTTGTACTCTTTTTTTCCCAATTTTACCTACCGCATCCTGCATCCCAGAAGGAGTTAAATCAGATTGTAAGAATAATTGTTCATATAAAAACTGATCAGGAGTCTGAAATCCTAATTGAGCTGTACCTTGAGCTAAATGAATAGAAAAATAAGTCCATGCTTCTTTCAAATCAAGACGATAATATAGTCTTGTTGGTAAATTAAAAACTTGCCTATTTCTAAAATAAAAATCTATCAAATCATCAATATTTCCTTGATACTCTTCTACATCATAAAACAAAGAAAATACTTTACTATCTTCTGTTTTTCTTTCCCCAAAGTTTTCTACAAAAAAATCTTCATCAAAGATAGTTTTAAATTGCTCTTCAGTAATACTCTTCTTATCTTTAATATCAATAACTACATAATCCCAACTTTGTTTTTTCAAAATTAAAAATGTTTTTGACCGATATTCAACCAGCCGAATACTTTTTATAGAATCAAAGCAATCAAAATACTCAATATTCTTCTCACATAAACCATTAAGTTCATGATACAAATCATAAATAAAAGATAATCTAGAAACAAAATCAATTGCTTTAATGCCTTTTTGTACTTCAAAATAACGTTCAAATAAGCAATTTCTTAACGCATCTTTTTCCACCGGACTCACTCCTTACAACAAATTATATCCCTTTTAACAATTAATTAAAAGCAATTTCTACATCGATATTTTCATCAAGAATCGCAATTCCTAAAAAAATAAGTCCACTAAGTAAAACCAAAAAAGAGCCTAAAAAAGATGCTTTAGTCAAATTTTTCTTTCTAAGAGAATCACATGGACCCAATTCTTGCATATCATCATAACTATCTTTCGTAAAAGAATAATAAATAACAACTAAAATAGAAAAAATTAAAATCATCAATTTTTGGTATTCTTTTCTACTTACTTCATCATCATAGAGTATCGCTTTCTTTTCTTTACTATTGGCATACCAACTTAATAATATAATTCCAATATAAATAACCCAAATAAAATTTTCAGTTTTAATATCCTTTAATCTCTCTAACTTCTCATTCATATTACATAATATTAAAATGTCCTATAGATTATCAATAGGAATAATATATTTTATTTGTCTCGCTAGTAAATAAGAAAGAAATTTTATCCATACCACCTAAAAACTTCAGAAGAACACTTTAACCTATTAACATAATTCAATCAATAGAGAATTAATCATTATCTTCAATACACAATCTTTCAAAATATTATGCACTTTTATTTATATTTTAGCCATTACTAACTATAAGTAATTTTAACAGTAATAGATTTAAGAGCAAAAGCTCTTTATTTTGCGTTATTCTATTTATTATTTTTAATATAATCTAATGGAGTTCTATACTTACATAGTTTTTTCGAAACACTGGAAGTTAAAGTATCCTCTTCTTTCGCAAACAATTCAGATACATCATCTTCATATCTGTAAGAATAGCTTTTACATTTCTCAAATAAGTCTATAAATAGTTCCTGCAAACAGTACATATTATTTCTTTGAATATCATAATGACTATTATCTTTTGCTGATTTGCAACAATCTAAGTCAATTAAAATGATTTTATCTTTGTAAAAAACGGTATTTTCTCTTTTAAAATCTTTCATCCATATGCCTAACTCTGTAAAAGTGTGAGTTAACTCCTCTAATACCTGTAAATTATATAATAAATATTCTGTAGATTCTTTCATTATATCAACAAAACTATCCTCTATATACAAATATTGATAAGCATCAACATCCAAATCTTGAATATGACTTATTAAATATTCTTTACTCCCTATTTTAGCACTATCATAATAAGGTTCTAATACTTTATTGGTATGAGGATGATCTAACTTTTTTAAAATACGAAAAAGTTCTAGATCCATTCTAACATTACTAGTAGAATATGGAAAATATTGTTTTAAATAACATCCATCTTCTAATAAGAAAATTCTTGAACTTTTCCCTTGGAATTTTTGCTCGCCTAGATTAAAATTTATTAATTCCCCTTGTGAATTATAATAATACATAAATCTTCCTCCAAAACGTCATTGAATAAGTTATTCCAATGTACCAACGTAATTTTGTGTTACTAGTTGACAATCTTATTTCTATATATTAAATCTCAAGCTATAAAAGTTTAAGTTGAGTATTAATCTGATGTGAGTCCATAATAATCTACCCCTCATAAATCCATCTTTTACTGTTTATTTGGGTTATCATTTAAATATGATCGTCCAAATCTTGTTAACTTTTTTTCTCTACCATTTTCTATATTGTTTTCAGGATTAATCAACTTTAATCCATTTTTATGAAAATCATCGAATGTTAGCGACAATAATGAATTTGCTCTTAAATCAAAATATAGGCCATCGACATTGTACTGCATTGATGAAAATAAACCTTCTGCTAACCATAAATCTACTTCTGTATCACCATAGATAAATTTATATCCACCAAATCTATTTAATTTATAATCAATATTATAAGCTTTGAATACTTTTAGTACCCAATCTAAATGTTCTTTTCCTAAAACAATAAAATCCATATCTTTAGGCTTCTTTGCACAGATTAAACATCTAATAGATCCACCTACTAAATAAATAGGCGCTAATTTAGCAATTGTATATGCTGGACAAAAATGATTATTGATATAATTTTCTAATCTCATTGCTAAACTTAAATCATATGTAAATTCATCTAAACATTCATTATATTTAATATCTATATTCGTTTAATTCCTTCTTTTTTATAGTAAATATATAAATTTTATAGGTATTATACCATACTATTTTGTTTTATCCCCTAAGTATTTTGACACAAGCAACAAAATTACCAGTAATAGATATTATATACAAAATAAAAATCAGTCATATTTCAGACTGAATGTATAAAAAGGTCGAACAATTCAAGCGCATTTTCCTATCATGCTGCTGAAAAAATTATCTACAACTTTTCACAAAGGAATTGATATTTCCACTATAATATTTTGAACAAACAAAGAAAAAGGTGAAAATAATTTTATATTCCCATCTTTATATTAACTTAACTCTGGTACTATTAAAATAATCAGATTCAATTATTTCAGAAGATGCTCCAATAGTTCTTAAATTTGAAATTATATTTTTATACTCATCTAAAGTTCCACGTCGAGCAGTATTTTCATATAATTGTTGTACATATATATTTGCCAGTTCTATTTCGCCAAATATATATTCTGACATCATATACGATCTTAATTGGTATAATTCTTCATTACTTAATTGTGCAAAATGATCTCCCAATGATTTTATCAAATCTTTCAAATCTTCACGACTTATAGATTGCAAATGACTCCTAGTAAATAAATTTCCCTGTTCTACTTCATTTTTGATAATTTTCAATAACTCTTCATCTTCGGCTGTTTCAATACCTAAAGCCAAAATTGAATAATATTGTACAGATAATCTATATTCATTTTTTCTTTGTTCTAATTCGTCTTCAAATGTTTCAACATAATCTAATGGAATTCTTGATTTCAAAAATGATATTTGATATTTTTGCACCAAATAATCAACGTCCATCATACTCATATATAACATTCCTTTTATTTGATTATTAAAATTATTTGTAGTATCAAAAATAACCACAATATCCCCCCTCAACAAATAATTTACAACTATCATAACATACATTTGTCGTTTTTTATAAAGTTTTATAATTTAAAATTATATTTCTATTTTTAATAATACTGACTTTTATCATTCATATTTTACTATTTCAAAATAATTAATTTCCTAGGTATTTTGACACAAGTATTAAAATTACTTGTGGAATTTTTATAAAAAAGAAAAAATCAACCATTTCTGATT
>OGQX01000715.1_pt1 | contig 35759 bp, 35 predicted proteins | sample 1553291 | NCBI WGS metagenome assembly OGQX01 (sample SAMEA2580030, study PRJEB22360) | human gut metagenome | biome: human gut; feature: human-associated habitat; material: faeces | place: Denmark | collected 2008/2010
GGGGGTGATATTATTAAAATCAGTATTATTAGTTTCAGTATTATTAATATTAGTATTATTAGTATTGTTATTTGTTATTTAACTCTCACTAGTTTCAATATTCTAAGGTTTGTGGTAAGTAATGCTGTTTTCGAGTTAGCTCTCGACAAAGTTGTAAATCAATCGTTGATATAAATGAATAATTACTATCTTTGATTAAAAGTTTTAAGATAATAACTATCACTTTACTAATATATATGAAACATTTATATAATATCTTAACTATTTGATATTTTTACAGTTTTTCAACAATAAGTTTCTCTTTATCTGTTATTTTTAAGTGATACTTTTCTTTTAAAGCCTCATCTATGAGATAATATAGTAAGTTCTTTTCTTTATCATCTTTTAAGTAGTATTCTTTAGAATCATTAATAATTCCATCTAAACTCATATAATTTCTATTATTAAACCTAGTATAGAAAGCATTGATATTACTTGCTACTAAAGATGCAAAGAAAAATATATAATTAGTTTCTAAATCATTTACATAGTCATTTATTGTATCTATAACTGCACTATCCATAACTTGCTCCTTCCTACTATCTTATATATGAATTATTGGAATAAATCATCTTGTTCTTTGCCCATTTATTAATAAAATTCATTTGTTCCTTTGTTGGAAAGTAATTATCTTTTATTCTACATTGGACTACTCTATTGTTTTTAACCTCTATTGTAACAAGTGATTTTTCTTTATGCTCTATTTCTCTCATAAAATAAATATCAGTTTCAGCTAGAGCATAATCATCAATATATGTCTTAACACAATTATTTTGTTGTTTTGACTCATCAAGTAAACTCTCTACTGAATTAGCTGCAAAGACTACATACTTTTTATCATTATAAGTAAACTTATCTAATAATTTAGCACGTTCTTTAATTAATTTATCATTTGATTCATTAAGAACTAACTTTAATAAATTAATAGCCTTATCATGTGCTTCCTTAAGATTTTTAGGATATAATACCCTACTATTTTTCATATCATATTCTAATCTTACACAAGCCTTAAGATAATCCAAATATTCATATTCACTATTATAATCAATAGATAGAACTTTCTTATAAGCCTTTTCTAAATCCACATAATTAGAGAGTGCTTTTAAATTACCTATTCCCTTAAGTTTATCAATTAACTTTATATCTTCTTTTTGTATAATTTTCAATACCTCTAATTCTTGTCTATCAATATTATTCCTTTTCATAAATGGATAAAATGTTTTAGGTACTCCAAAAATCTCTTTAAATGTTTTTCCACTATTGAAACTATCTGCTTCACGAGCTAAATTATAAAGTTTTAATTTTACTAACATTTCAAAACTATGATAATATGCTAGTCTTGTAAAATAGTAAATAAAATCTATATAACTCATCTTGGCTACAAACTTATCTAACTGCGAATATTTTAAGTCAGTATTTTTTAATAGCCTTTTTAAATTATACGGGCATACCATACCTTGAACATCTCTATAAGCCCAACGATAATTTCTACCTCGCCAATATTCAAACTCTTGATAATGTGCTATATACATATAACCCATATGGTTATGAACTTGGTTAGTTACAAAACCCTTAATCTCATTATTATCAATAATCGTTCTCATATATTCAGTTATTTTGTGGGTGGTATGAAACTGATTATAAGTAGAATATAATTCAAAAGTTCTTAAGATAAAGGTATCTTCAATTCTATCTAATAGTTGCAAGTTATCCTTAAATTCACATTGTTGTAAACGATCAGTTTTTACAAGTAATGTTTGCTTACAATTAGGACATTTAATTTCATCATTAACTTTTACTTTAGAAATAAAATGATAGTCACAATTTGTGCAATAACATTTGCTATTCTTACTTTTAATAATTAAATTATGAGTTTGTTCTTTTTCCTTAATAAATCTTTCAAAACAACTTGGAATTATAAACTTTTCATCTGCCAAAGATAATAGTCTTCTATACTTTTTCTTAATGTATGTCAAAACTCTAACTCCAAAGATAATTGACCCGTAGGCTTATCTTCTTTCTTCTCTACTTTAGTTTTTAAAGTAATTGGTATAGGGTCATTTAACCCTAATTCTTCATTACCTTTTTTAAAATATTCTAAAGACCAATTATACACTGTTTCATCTTCAATAACTGCTACGTTATTTACTGCTTGTTCTTTAGCTTTACGATTAATATAACTCATCATTTGTGTTAAATTCTTTTCTTGATTAAGGTAAACTTCACTCATATCTGGTACTTTGATTAGATATTCAAGAATAATATTTAAGGCATTATCATTTTTTCCATCATCTCTATATAACTGTTTTAGTCTTTCGTATCCATCCATTTCGTTAATCCTTTCACTGTGTCTATACTAATTTTCTATTTATAGTTTCTAAATGCCTCAATAGTCGCTCTAATTAACTTTTTATTAAATCTAAATTGTCCTGACAACTGGAAATATATATTTGGAACATATTTTACTGCTTCCATTGCTAGATTAATATTACTATTAATTAATTCAACTAATATAGGAGAAACCTCATAGATTTTAGTATCCTTACTCATTACTTTTAGTATTTCTATAGCATCATTTCCATTAATGATCTTTACACCTACTCCAACATCATCTTTAGTTTCCAATTTGCACCTCCTTTAACTACTAGTTAAACACAGTGTAATTTATTTACAACCCCCTAATAAAAATTAACAAAGAATAACAAAAAAGATTATATTATTCATACAATCTTTTCATTTATATATTATTTTTATAAAATATTCATATCTTGAACATCTGCATTTAATAATCTGTTTATAATTTCTTTTACAATAATACCTAAATTATTTTATTTACTAACGTTGAAAGAATACTCAATGTATGTAAATATTATTCTATCTGGAATATTTGCATCTATAGAGACATTTTGTAAATGCTCCAATGTTGGTTTTATTCCATCCGCCTCTTTACGCAACTGTGAAAGTATAATAATTGGCACATTATATTCTACTGCAATTGATTTTAATTCTCGCAATACATCATTACTTTCTTGGATATTAAAACGAATTTCTAATAATTCTATATAATCAATAATAACTATATCTATATCTTTAGATTCTTCAAGAAATTTTTTTATGTCGTTCATAGATTTCGTATCAAGTCCATTAATGATATTTAAATTTTCATTAAGATAACTGTCATTTAGTCTTTCTTTAATACGTGAATATAAAAATTCTGGTGAACTCTCAAAATTAAAAAATAATATTTTTTTATTATTTTCACTTGCTATTTCACTTGCTAATTTCAAACTAAAAAATGTCTTACCAGTGTATGTTCTTCCTGCTACGAGTATTAAATCATTAGAATTAATTGTTTTTGCTAATTCGTTTATCTCTTTATTCATAATTACCTCACTTCCTTGCTACATATGTTACCACAATTAAATATGTAATACAAACCTATTTTAGATTTCTAGTATAATACCAACTAGCTTGCCAGTTAAACCAACTCTAACCCACAAAAAAGAGATTGCCAATATGTTGGCAACCTTTTAATAAAATAACAAATTAAAACGTTTTAAAACGTTAATTATATATAATATCTAAACACATTAAATATATCTTCTCATCTTCTAATGTAATATTAGAATCTTTATTTTCACTTTTTATATGCCAGTATATTGGATTAAGCTCTAAACAAGCCTTTATCATATCAGTTTTAATTAAATATTCTTCTTTTGAATATAACCTTCTATCGGTTATTATTTTATTCTTCACTCTTTTCTTAACTTTTAAAAACTCACCCATAGTCATTTCATTTACTGCTAATGGATTTTCTATTCTAACACATTTACAAAATCTGCTCCTCATTGCTTCCGTAATATCACCTTTAGAACATAGAGCTATTAAAGGCCTTTTAGTTTCTTCAATAAACTTTAATAATGCTCCTTGCCCTACTTTAGAAATAAAAGATAAATCTCCGAAAGCTACTGTTTTTTCTGTTTCAAAATCATAAGTTGAAATAAATTTAATAACATCATCTGGTGTTTTTAAAAAATAAATATCATCACTATATAATTCTTTAAACAATTTACAACCTAGTTCTCCCATTATAATAGTAGTCATAAACTCTTTTGCACTATTAATAGAACTTATTACTTTTTGTTTTTTACTATCAATAATCATACTCATATCAGTTTGTTCTTTTTTCATTAAACTATGAGTTAAATAATGACAATCATTACCATAGAATATATCATTAAATAAACTAAATAATCTTAAAGTAGGATCATTTAAACACCTGCATAATTTAAAATGATTTTTAATAGCATTAGGTAATTTTCGCTTATATAAATAACAAAACTTTTGTTGTTTAGAGTATAGCCAATTATTAGTTATACTACTTACTTTATTTTCAACACTATTTATAATAAACATTATTAACATTTCTTCAATTTTATTTACATTTTTATCATTACAACATTTTAAAAGCATAGCAAGGAATAATCTAGGACAGTCTATAACCTCTAACAAAGAGTTTACTGCAAACTCTGATTCAATATATAAATTTGGTAGCTCACCACATATCCATAGATATTTAAAACAATAAAGAAATTCATCATATTTAGTTGTCATTAAGAAATAGTTGTTACTTGTTGGTTTTTTATTATGCTTTTTATAAGCTAATTCAAGTAACGTTTCTCTATCATCTAAATTATAATCACCTGCACTAGATACAATGATATATGGTACATCACTTTTTTTAACTAATTCAAATAATAAACCACTGCCAGAATATATAAATGGTTGATTAGTATTAATAGAGTAAATAACATCATCTTTAGTTTTTGCTATTCTAAACATTGGATACATAAATTGTATAACACCAACATCACTGCACATAACTTGCTTATTTATTAAATCGTCAAGCATACTTTATCACTCCTTAAAAATAACTCTGTGGACAAAAATAGTATGCTGTGGACAGAAATTTTAATAATTTTGTGGACAAAAAAATCAACTACTTCTTTCAGAAGCGTTGATTTTATTAGCATCTAATGGTGGCTCCAGCGGGAATCGAACCAGCGACACAAGGATTTTCAGTCCTTTGCTCTACCGACTGAGCTATGAAGCCATTTCGTTTAAATTAATCTAAATAGGAACAAGTGTGATAAAATACGTTTATTCTATTTTGTCCACACTCTGTCCACAGACTAATTTAAAGCTCTAGTTTATATATATCAAAGCTCCTTGAAATATAAGCATAAAACTTATATTGTGGCAGAACCTAGGACAAAGGATTTTCAGTCCTTTGCTCTACCGACTGAGCTACGAAGCCAAATGGCGGTCTCGACGGGAATTGAACCCGCGATCTTCTGCGTGACAGGCAGACGTGTTAACCCCTGCACTACGAGACCAATTTGGTTGCGGGAATAGGATTTGAACCTATGACCTTCGGGTTATGAGCCCGACGAGCTACCGAACTGCTCCATCCCGCGATATAAGATGGCGGAGGAAAAGGGATTCGAACCCCTGCGCCGCTTGCACGACCTCCCGGTTTTCAAGACCGGTCCCTTCAACCAGACTTGGGTATTCCTCCATAAGATGGTGCCTAAGGCCGGACTTGAACCGGCACGGGTGTTGAAGCCCGCAGGATTTTAAGTCCTGTGCGTCTACCTATTCCGCCACTCAGGCACATATAATGGTGCCTCGTTGGAGATTCGAACTCCAGACCCTTTGATTAAAAGTCAAATGCTCTACCGACTGAGCTAACGAAGCGAATAATTTAAAATGGCTGCCTCGGCTAGATTCGAACTAGCGCATGTCAGAGTCAAAGTCTGATGCCTTACCACTTGGCTACGAGGCAATCACGATGGTGGAGAGAAATGGATTCGAACCATTGAACCCGTAGGAGCAGATTTACAGTCTGCCGCGTTTAGCCACTTCGCTATCTCTCCAAATAAATGGTGCCGAAAACAGGAATCGAACCCGTAACCTATTGATTACAAATCAATTGCTCTACCAATTGAGCTATTTCGGCACATAAATGGTGGGCGATGCAGGACTCGAACCTGCGACCCCCTGCTTGTAAGGCAGGTGCTCTAACCAACTGAGCTAATCGCCCAAATAAATTCAAACTAATGACTTGACGTTATCAAATATAACATTTTGTAGAATGTTTGTCAATATAAATAATTTATTTTTTTTATTTTTTGTTAAATTCTTTCTTTTTTTCCGAAATCCACCCCTCTAAATTAGCCCTCAGAGGTGCAAAACCTTCACCAACTTCACAAACATTATTTTTTGTTTTTTGATTTACACGATAATCCAAATCCTTAATACTAAGCTTCACATGATAGTTTTCTTCATCCGTTTCCACAACTCTCACACGAATCGTTTCACCCACAGATACATAATCATTAACATCTTTAACAAAATTCCTAGATATTTCAGAAATATGAATTAATCCACTATAAAATTCATCCAGTCCAACAAATACGCCATACTTCTCTATCCCCGTGACGCATCCCGTGACAATTTTCCCTTTTTCATATTTAAACATTTGATACACCTTCTAAAACACATTTTAACAGATTCTAACACAACAAACAATGAATTTAACAAAATTCTGTGGAAAAAATAAAAAAAGTGAAAAGTTTTTCTAAACGCAACCCTTGTTTTGTAAAAAATTGCATTTAACTGGTAAAAACTACTTAGTTGCATTTAAGTAGAAAATTTTTGTTTTTAGAATTTACTGCTAATTATGAAAAATGTATATAATATTAGTCAACTAAAGTATAACAACATTGGTTGCATTTTGAATTTCAAAAAATATTCCAAAATTCAACCTATTTTAATCGTGTTCTAATAAAAATAATAGATTGCTTATCAATATATTACTATAAAGTACTAATAAAACCCAGTATTTTAAACAAAAATGCAAGGGCGGACATAGTGAGTTCATCTTGACCCTTGCATTTTTTTATCAGAGTAAAATAGTCAAACAAACAAGGTTACTCCTTGTTTGTTATCAACAAATCACTCAATATGTTGCATTTAACCTTTCAAAGTTGCATACCTTTTCAAGTGAGCAAAAATAAAAAAAAGAACATAAAACCTATTTTATTTACTTTCAATTAATAACAATTATATAAACTTTAATATCTAAATTGTAATTTAAAAAAGTATCTACTCACCGATTCTATAAATGCTATTCTCATTCTCTGAACTAAATCTTCAGAAAAAAATGTCGAAGTAAAAATGTTGTCAAAGTGCTAAAAAAACAATTATAATGAAAACGGTGATCAATATGAATAAAGAAAATAAAACAGAACAAAAAGTAATTGAAATGTTAGATAAAATTCGTCCATTTTTAAACAGTGAAGGTGGCGATATAGAATTCGTTAAATTTGAAAATGGTATCGTTTATGTAAGAATGACCGGACATTGCGCTAGTTGTCCTATGATCGATATCACATTAAAAGATAATATTGAAATAGCAATCACTGCTGAAATTCCAGAAGTAATCGAAGTAAAAAACATCAGTGATTAGAAAGCAAATCAATATTGAGCCAACGTCCTTATATTATAGAAAATACATTTTTCTAAAAGTTAGTTGACTTCTAGTTGGCCTTTAACAGCCACAAAACCTCAGGAATAGGATATTGACGCGTAATAACATAAAAGATATCTGCCAAAAATAATTGATACTCCTCGACTCGGTCACATAATTTTTTCAAAGGTTGAAAATCTCCACTAACCATACATAGCTCTAATTGATCAAAATAAAAGCTGGGAAACATCAAACGACCAAACAATAAACTTGCCCCCCTTAAAGAAAAATCAACACCAGCTAAATAATTACTAATAACATCCATATCATAACTACCACTTACAAACAAGAATTTAATATATTCAGCAACATCGCGTGCCTTATGATCAATAATCAACTCTGTTGGATCATAATAGTCAATCAAGGTAGTTTGTTTATAGAAGCGTCGATGAGAAACAACCAATTGATCGGATAACTCTGCTTGATAGTTCGCTAAAGCCTCTCTTACATAAAGAATAGCATTCTCACCTAGTCCTATAAAATAATGAAAAGTTGGTAAAATAGAATAATATTCAGACATCTTACTAAAAATTTGCTCTTCAAAATAATCAATTTTTGATTCCCATAGATTAGTCCAATGAAACATATTTAAAACCTCGAGTTTTTTATCTACCTGAACATAATCTAATCCCTTAATATCAAAAATAGAAATAGGCTCATTAGCCAAATGATTTATTTTCATCAAAACATAAGGCTTACCATCTATAACCGTTACTAATGAGCGATCTTTATTACGCACAATCCGATGATAAAAAGGATTAGAATAAACGATTTGTTGATTAAAATCATATACAGCTTCTAAATAAGAAAAATCCCCATAAAACGGTTTAAATAAATAGGATTGATTCTGATAACGAAAAAAATATTTCCCATTGGATAGATGAATATCATTAATTTGTAATTGATAATAATAATTAATAAAGTTTTTCACGATAATCACCCATTTAAATATATGAAAAAAATGAAGTACTTAGTAGTGGTTTATTTCAAACTGTTAGCGAATAAAATTGGCCTAACAGTCTTTTTTTTCAAATAAATAATCAAAACCTAATTAAAATTTTGCCAAATAATGAAAAAATTTTTTAATACATTCAAAATTAATCTTTAACGAAAAAATAATTCAATTACATTAATTACTTTCATCTTATGATAAGCTTAAGTCTACCTCATCAAAAAGATTTCACTGTAACACTAAACTACAATAAACTAAGATAATAACAAATATACAATAGTAAAAAGCTAAGCAGATATTGCTTAGCTAAATATAACTATATAAAATTTAAAATACACGTATCTAATATAAATTAGGCAACTTTCTTAACTGCTACTGGTTCAGAAACTTCCATTTGAGAATCTGGCGCAATCATAAAATTAGCAACTGAAGCAGAAGGAACATAATTTCCAACAGCCTCAATAGGTTCACTAATTGCCTGCAAGATAGCATCTAAACGTTCTGTTTTTTCGTCGTACTCATTAATTGTAGCTTGATCTTGCTTAATTTGATCATTATACTCAGCAATTTGCTGCTCATTCTTAGTAAGTTTTTCTTCACCATTTCTGCGGACTTCTTCTAACTCACGTTCCGAAGCTACTGCTGCTTGAACCGCTTTATCACGTTGTGCTTTTAAAGATCTGCTTTGAGCCGCTGCAGCATTCCTAAATTCAGTAATTTTCTCTTTATAACGTGTTTGAGAAGCCTCAGCCTGTAACTTAGTATTCTCCATTTCAGCCCCCGCTTCCTGAAGTTTTTGATCAGACTCTTCAATCTTCTTATCAAATTCTTTTTTCGTTTCTTCAACTTCAGCCGCAATCGCACTAGCTTTTTCCATTGCAGCTGTCGTCTCATCACGTGCTTTTACTAATTCATTATAAATTTGTTCCGTATCTTTAGAAGAAAAATCAATTGTAGCATCAATTTCTTCTTCGGCTACTGGTGCAGCTTCAGAAGATTCTGAAGTAGCGACCTGTGCTACATTTACTTCTTGCTGCTCAACTGGGGCAACATCAGAAACAGTCTGAGCAACAGGTTCCACTGTAGTTTCTTGCTTTTCTTCATTTTGAACAGGAGCTGCTACAGTTTCAGTAGTATTAGCAGCAACATCAGTATGTTTAATTGTTTCTAAAACCCCACCCAAATTAAATTGAGTATCTTCTAAAGCTGCAGGCTTAACAGAAGGAACAGTTTCATTTACCACTCCTGAAGTTGCAGCAGGTATTGTAGAAACATTTTCTTGTTCTTGATTATCCTTTTGGACATTAACAGGAGCAACTTTTTCAGTTGGCTCAAAAGAACTCATAATTACCGCAGGAATACTAGCCAACTTCTTCTCACGTACTTCTTTCAACTTCAAAGCCCTTTCACGAGCTCCAGCTTTGTGGAAAAGGCGTTCTTGTGACTTAGTCGACAACTCATAATTTTTAGAATCGTTCACTTTATCCTCTTTCTCTACTTGATTAACTACCGACTCCACAGGAATCTTATAACGTCTAAGTTTGGCATTAGCAAAACTAGGTGCTCTAAATTTTATCCTAGTCTCCCCATTATTTGGCATTTTGGCATTATTTCGATCGACAAAATATATATTGTTAAATTCGCTCATAAAATCACTGCCTTTCTAATCATTATTCTTTGAAAGTTCCCTTAATACATCTTTAATGCGTGACCATTCTTCGTCACTTTCGACAGCTTCCATCTCTAATTGTCCATCTTTATCAACAACATGAGAAACATAAATTGTTATATTACCACTTTCATCTTTTTCATTACGTGTATAAACAATATACTCTTTATTATTATCCCTAAACTTGAAAGAAACAAGTAATTCTACTTCTTCGACAGAACCATCTTCTTGTACAATAGAAAGTACTTTCTTATCTTTTTCCATTAATTATCCTCCCCTTCTATTATCATATATATCCATTTTATCATAAACAATATATATTTCAACCATTTTTCTTATCTTTTTTTGTTTTCTTTAGTAAAAAATAGCGACACTCATATGCACAATACTTTTGTATATATTGATCCAAATCATCGATATCATTCAACTTACGGCACTGCTTATTTTTCGAATCAAAAAAACCTTTTAGACGTAAAGAATCATAAGAATAATCCCCTAAAATATAATCAAAATCAAGAAAATAATCCGTATAACGTTCTTCTAAATCTTCCATACAAAAAGCATTTTTATAATTAGAAACCACTTCGTAATCAACATTCTCTAAAGTAATTATCTTCCCCATTATTATCACTCTCATTCTCATTTTCATTATACATTATTTTACACTGAAAAGCAATTATTCTAATGGTAAAGAATACATAGAAGAATCTTTAACAAAACCATTTCCATAATACGTTGGTACGCTTCCTTGAACCATCTTAATAGCCAGAGGAATATCACATTCTAAAAGCATTTTCTCGGTGACAAAGGGTAGAATAATTTGAGCGGTCATTTCAAGATGAACACCAACTTCAACCATAGCATTATTAATCCCATACGGCGTTATTTTAGTCGAAATATTACTATTTACATCCCCAACATAACGCAAGCGAATAGGAATTTCCGGTCCAAAATTAGCTAAAATAGCATTATTAGTTAATATGCCTATAGGGATTCGTTCAATAATTCCCCGTTCTAAATCTTGAATCCTATCTTCTGGTAAATCCATATCATAAATACCAATCGCGTCAAGTTCACCGTGTTCCAGTAATTTTAAATTGTTTTGAACAATAGTAGTCGCTAAATTAAGTACCTGATTAACAACAACAGGATTAAAGTCTATCGTTTGAATACTTCCATCTTCACTCTTTACCGTTTCAAATAATTCATCCGTATTAATTTTGTCTTCCAATACTTGAGCAATCGCCTTATTTACCATAATAGTAGAAAATTTTTGAATTTCTAATTCTGCCATTTCAAATAACAAAGGGGTAAAATGGCGATTAATCTGATACAAGAAAAAGATAACGGTCACAACTACACCTATCATTGTAAATAAAAACAAATGACTCTTACGTATCACGAAATGTTTCTTTTTCTTTCGTAAATGTATTTTCTTTTTCATAAAGCTTCCTTCTATATTTCTAGTTTATGAAAAAAAATAAAAAAGTAGGAAATAAATTAACTATCCTACTCTATTTCAAGAGAAAAGCACTAAAAGATAAAGAAAATACTAATCAATACTGCAGCTACTTCTAAAGCAACGACGACACCTAATATAACAGGACTGACTTGCCCACTTTGAGAAGATGACGGTGCTGAAACAGGAGGAGGCGTTAATGTTTTTACATAAGCACCTCTAGTATTATTTAATTCATTGGCTTGGCTTAATTCTTCTTCCATCGACAATAAAGTAGCTTCAGTATCTTGAAGCAAGACTAATTGCTCCGCCATTGTTTCTTTAGAAACGGAAATCAAATTCTTTCCAGTTGGTGTCTCGTTAGTAATGGCATTATTGGTACGAAAAGCTTCTGCAACTTGCTGATAATTTTCATCTACGCTAAGAGAAAAATGAAAATGGTCATCTGCTCGTTTAATTCCCAATATTGCATCCCCTTCGTTTCCTAAAATATGCTGATCAAAAATTTGAAACATCAAAGCAATCTCTGGAGCTTCTTGAAGTAGGGACTGATGATAATCAACACCAGGTTGAAATTCATGGGCAACCTTTTGAATCTGATCCATAGCTAAAGCACTTAAACGATTTTCAGGATGGTTCGTAACAGGAAAATTTCCAGCTTCTAATCGAAAGGCGTCATCATTGTTTTGATCCTTTACTAATTTTAATCCCAAATTCTGAAATAATTCTTGATCTTTTTGGGTTAACATTAATGAGCCCATCATCATCAAAGCAAATTGCATTGTCACATCATCATTTTTATCTGCATAGCAATAAGCAATTCCATCATCACTGAAACTCATACTAGAAGTTGAAGTCATTTCCCTATCTTCATCCTCATTAATTGCCGTTAGAACCGTCTCGTCTCCGCTTGCTTCAAGAGAATCTTGAATTTGATCAACATGAATTTCTGGAGAAGGAGTATCTTCCCCAAGCAATTTTGCCTTTTCATCCATATAATCTACTGCTGTATCAATATTATTTTGCATACGTTCAATATCTCTCTGATCATGAATACCAGCAATTAAATCATCAGTATCACCTACTACAGTGACTCCAGATTCCTCTAATTGGCGAATGGAATCATCGACAAAATCACTCTTTATTTGATTCACCTCATCATCAGACTTTTGAAAATCCTCTTTTTGTTCATCAACAAGAGACTGCATATATTCCTTTAACTGTCCTATCGCAGTTTGCGCATCCATATCAGAAGCAAAACCATCACAAATTCTTAACAATTCCTCACGAATAGATGAAGGAACCTCATTCTTTGTTAAAAATTGATTAACCTCTTCCTTCACCTCAGCAATCGACTTAGAACCAGTTATTCTTGCATCTAAAGCATCAAGATAATATTCAGAATCTGTAAGTGCTTTTCGATTATCTTCATTTTCCTTGACATATTCATCAAACATATTTGTACGATCCATACTAAATCACTCCTTAATCTTATTAAATTGGTCTAAAAAAAGAAAAATTAGGAAAATTGCGTAACACACCAAATAAAGCGATCACTATAACTCCTGTAAAAAGCCATTTTGGGGGATATAACTCTTGTACCAAAAGAAATCTTCCTTCCTTAACATAACGATAAATAAAACATAACCCGTAAATGAGGAAAAAAGGAAGCAAAAGGTAAAGAAGCATATTACAATGAAAAGCTTCTTCAAACTGACCATGACAAAAAGCCAAAATCGCTCTTGTCATACCACAACCAGGACAATATACTCCAGTAACCTGATAAAACAAACACGGAAAGCGGATAATTCCCAGTTCACATAGCCAAAGAATAACGGCGGCAACAACCAAACCACCTATAGTGAAAACACTAACCTTGAATATTCGCCTCGTCATCACTATTCCCCCTAGTATTATCCATTTTGTTGATCGAATTCAGCCAATTGATTTAAATCGCTTTGAAGTAAAATCCAATTGACAATATCTAACTTAAATATGGATAAAATCAAATACAAGGTAGAATTATCCGTAACAGGAAGATGTCTTTTCTCCTGGGCTACTCGAATTCTTTTTCCCATCTGATATGACCAATACCAACTATAAATACCACAGGTAATCAGCCATAAAAGAACGCTCATACCACCACTGATTGAATGATCTCCACTCGCATCACCACAATCATCAGTTAGCTCACTAAGCCAATAGAAGCCATAAAATCCACAAGTAATTACCGTTAAAATCACGGATGTGACAATATCTCTATTTCTTACTCTAGAGATCAAGTTATCCCCCCCTATACATAATAATAAACAATGATTAAAATCACAGCCAAAACAATCAACATAGCTAAAACAATAAATAACTTAACTATCTTAGAACGTTTGGGGACAACATCATCAAACAACTCTTCTTCAGAATCATCACTTTCTAAATCCTCTTTAGAAAGATCCATCGACTTAGTGTAAAACGATTCATCTAAAGTAATTGCTTCCGTCTTTTGTTCATCGCTATCATCTGTTTTAGGAAAAGAAGCCTCTTCAGAAAGCATATCCTTTTGAATTTTATCAGAAAGTTCTGCACTCAAATTTTCATCAATCACGGTTTCATCCATATTCGTAGGCATAAGATCATTCAGTAATTGCTGATCAATATCCTGACGCATAGTATTTGAGGTAATTGTATGAATTAGTTCTTCTAGCTGTTCTTCCTCTTCCTCGGTTAATACTTCTTTTTTCTTTTCTTTGTATTCTTTAATCTTTTCGCTATTTAACTCCGCCAAAATATTATACTCCGTCGTCCTTAATTTTCTTCTTTTCTCTAATTCATCTGGATGTTCACGATTCTTCTTTGCTTCTCTTAGAATCTCATTGATATCATACACTTTTTCATTATCCTCAGAATCCAAATTTTCTTCTCGATAACGATAATTATCAGTAGTAGCGGAAGATTCTGTTGCAGAAATAAAAGGCGAAAACTCTCTATTTCTCTGATACTGTTCACGGCGACCTTTTTGTTCATCGAAAGAGCTAGATGAGCTCAAATCGACAACATTAGAATCTAACTTGGTAAACTGAGTATACCCAACATTAGTATACAAGTCCTCATAGACTTTTTTATTTTTTTCCAATCTACTAGTAGGACGATTATCTTGATTATTGGTATAACGTTCCATTCGACTAGCCATATCCTCACCTTATCCTATCTATTTATTATCATAGCATAAATCCCTTAAAAAAAAAAGAAATTCCCAATCGATAATCAAAGAAAAAGAAATTATAAACGAAAAGAGAAACTCTTCATTTTCTACTAAAACATTTACTTTTTTATTTTACTTTTAAAAAAACGTATACTATACTAAGCACATGAGGTGATAAACATGGCACGAAAAAAAGCCGTAAATAAGGTAGATCAACAGAGTGAAAAAGATTTCGCGATAATCGTTAACAATATTAATCAAAATATGAAACGATATGACAAAGACATTAGACTAAGAATGGCTATTTCTGATCAATTAGAACTAGAACGCCTAGCAATAAGACCAGAAGTAATTCCAACAATAGAGATAATTCAAGAAACTCCCGATATAGAACCTAACTATTCACAAGAAGAAACATTAAAAGGGCCGATAAAAACAAAAAAACGATAATTACTTTTTCCTTTCTCCTTCTATTTCTTCTAACCTAGCTTTCTTCTGTTTCCTCTAACCTAACAAAAAAATAATCACATTCATTAAAATACTTTCCTATCTCATCAATCCCAAAGAAAGAATTGTCATTTTCCAGTTTTTTCGCTATAATGAATACATGTAAAGGAGAGATAATATGAAAACATGTGTAAAAAAAGATACTTGTATCGGTTGTGGTAGCTGTACCTATATTGCTGAAAATGTATTTGAAATTGGCGAAGATGGTTTAGCGCAAGTAAAAGGAAACGAAGAAAAAATAGAAGTTGTTGAAGAAGAAAAAGAAAATGTTCAAGATGCAGCAGAAAGTTGTCCAACTGGCGCAATCGTCATCGAAGAAGAATAAAATCTATTTAAAATAGAATTGAACAATTAAAAAGATTAGGAATTCTAAATTATTTATTCCTAATCTTTTTTTCTTTTCCTTTACTTGCCAAAGCAAACAATTGATGAACTTCTTTAGGAGAAAGTTCACGGTATTCTCCAGATAACAATGAACCAGTCGTCAAAAAGGCAAAACGTTCCCTCTTTAACTTAATCACAGGAAAACCAACTGCTTGTAACATTTTTTTCACTTGATGATTCTTTCCTTCGTGAAGCGTAATTTCTACTAGTGTTTTCTTATTTTTAGAGTCAACCTTCCTTACTTTAACCCGACTAGCATGATAAACTTCATTTCCAACTTTTACTCCCTTTTTTAATTCTCGAAATGCATCTACCGAAAAAATACCTTCTACCTTGGCGATATACACCTTATCAATCGCATCATTAGGGCGCATCAATAAATGAGCAAACTCGCCATCATTCGTTAACAACAACACCCCTGTTGTATCATAATCTAAACGACCAATTGGATAAATTCTCTTACCTGTTTCAATCAAATCGACAACCGTCTTACGTTTTTTGTCATCATGGGCAGTTGTTACCACTCCACGTGGCTTATTTAACAAAAAATAAACTTTATCTTGGCGTTCTAATCGAACACCATCAATTTCAATTTTATCCTTATCACTAACTTGAACTCCAAGCTGATTGACCAATTTGCCATTTACAGTTACCCGATTCTCCACAATCAACTTCTCCGCTTTACGCCTCGAACAATACCCACAATTAGCAATCACTTTCTGTAATCTTTCCATATAATGCACCTCTTTCTTATTTTATTTTTTCCGCAACGTTTTCTGAACAAACTCCTTCACATCATCCATATCTGAAGTCATTGACGTAAACGGTAAATTATCCGTTAACAACTGGTTATAACTCTCATTATACTCCATAAATCGCGGATCTAAAATAGAAACTATTCCTTTATCCGTACAACTACGAATTAGACGACCGGTTGCTTGTCTTAATTTAATCATCATTTCTGGTAAATAAACTTCTCTAAAGCCATCTTGATATTTCTTAGCTTTAAAATCTACTACTGGATCAACAATTGGAAACGGTAAACGAGGAATAATTACACTGCTTAGCGATTCTCCTTTAATATCGATTCCTTCAAAAAAAGTACCAGTAGCTAGTAAACAGGAATGAATATTATTTTCAAAACTTTCTCTTAACTTTTTCATATCCGCGTTATCACTCTGAACATAAATAGGATAATCAAAATTTTCTAAACCCAAGTGTTCATAAACATAATTCATATCACTACGTGAAGTAAACAATACCAAGCTTCGTCCTTCAGTTAACGAAAACAAATCACGTATCTGATAAACAACATCATTTAAAAAACGTTGACGATCTAGCTTAGGATTCGTAATATCCGTTGGGGTATATAAAAGAACCTGATTAGCATAATCATAAGGAGAGGCAATGGGAAACTCACGAAAAACTTTACGGCCCATCACTTGATTCAAACCAATAGAATCCGCATAATATTGATAATCATCCCCTGCCGACAAAGTAGCACTTGTTAAAACCACACTCCCAGCGATACGAGATAAAGAACCCGCCAATAATTTACTCGTTTCTTTAGGAACATAATTTAATTGGACATACTTTCCATCCTTGTCCAGAAATTTCACCCAATAAAGATTTGTAGCCTTATCGCCTTTTAATAAATCTTTTAATAACTTACAAAATTGTTCAATGACATCAACAGCTCTTCTATTAGGAGATAATCCTTCATATTGTCTACTCACTTGATCAGCAAACTTAATGGCCATCCTCAGCTTAGAAATTAAAGTATCGATTTCTTTTTTCATCGTTGGACTACACTTAATCATCACACGATCACAATCTTGGTAACTATCGACATCTAAATAGCGCATCAACGATTGCTTAGCACTATTTCTCAACTTAACAAAAAATCGATTCAAAAGAGAAATCGTCTCCACATCAGGATAAAATTCTTCTTCACCAAAAGTAACTGAATTATATAGATGATACAAAGCACCTTCGATTTTGCGCTTATCTACCATCTCTGTATAAGAATTTCTGGCCTTTTCTTCCAAATTATGCGCTTCATCCACAATTAGCACACTAGTATCTTTCAATAAAGAGGAATCATTCCCCATTTTTAAATGTTGAGCAAGATAATCTTGATTAGTAACCACGACTTTACGAGAGACGTCCTCTTCTTTTTGTAAAGAAAAATGACAATTAACATAGTAAGGACAAGCACGAGCTAAACAATTCTTGACATTAATCTTTTTCCAAATAGAGTCAGGAAGCGTTAAAAAATCATCACGATCCAATGCATGTCCCTTTTCCTGTTCTATTTTTTCTAAAATATATTGATAAGATGGGTCTACTACTTCCTGTAAAAATTCATGTACTCGCTTTTCACAAACATAATTATTTTTTCCTTTAACTAAGACTGCTTCGAAATCATCGATATTGAGCATCTCCGCAACTTTAGCAATATCTCTCATCAACTGTTCTTGTAAAGCGATAGTCGAAGTAGCGATGACAGCACCTTTGATTTTAAGATTCTTTTTAAAAGAATAGACTAATGGAATCAAATAGGCATAACTCTTACCAATTCCCACTTGCGCTTCAATTAATAAAATTTGTTTTTCCTTTAAGGCATCCGCTACAGTAAGTGCCATTGTGTGTTGACCTTCCCGATATTCCAACTTTTTACTTTTCTCAATATCTAGGAAAAAGTCATTTACTTCATGATAAACATCAGCCCCAAGCTCTAATTCTCTCACTCGTTTTTTCCAAATATCTGCCATCATCATTCACCCCTTTGTTAAAATCGTTCCAATTATATCACAAAACTAAAAAAGAGGCAAAAAAAAAGAACAAAACAGGGTCAAAATTTTTCCCATTTCTAATGTTCTTCCCGATAACACAATCAATAATCAACTACCAAATACAAGCGTAACTAATAAAATACTCATCACCAAAGTCACAACATCAGCAAATAAACCAGCTTTTAATGCATAGCGAATATTTTTTATCCCAATACTTCCAAAATATAACGACAAAACATAAATAGTCGTATCGGTTGCCCCCTGCATTACAGCAGCGATTCTTCCTAAATAAGAGTCTACTCCATACGTATGAAAAATATCGATCATGACCGCAAAAGAAGCATTTCCAGAAATAGGACGAATTAAAGCCATAGGTAAAATTTCAACGGGGACACGAAGAAAAGAAAATAATGGCTCTAACAGCAAAAAAATATGATTCAAAATTTCACTTTTCAACAAAATATTAATACCAAAAATCATGGCAATTAAACAGGGAAAAACCGTAACTCCCAAATGGAGACCTTCCTTAGCTCCTTCGACAAATTCGTCGAAAACATTTACTTTCTTATATAAAGCATACGCAATAATTCCAAGTACCAACAAAGGAATAAATAGCTGACTAAGTTCGCTTAAGTTCACGATTTCTCCACCTCTTCCATAACAATCTATCGACAAATAAAGCTAAAATCGTATTCACAATCGTAGCAATAATCGTTACCATCACTAAATCTGTAGGTGAAGTTGCGCCAAGCTTTGTGCGTACACCAATAATATCCGTAGCGATCAATGTTACCCCACTTGTATTTAAAACTAAAAAAGTAATCATACTACGAGTCGCTACTTTTTTATCTGGATTCTTTTCTTGTAAACACTTCATCGCTTTTAATCCGAAGGGAGTTGAAGCATTATGAATACCTAACATGTTAATCGTCAGATTACTAGCAATATAACCAAGGGCTGGATCATCTGCTTTTAGTTCAGGGAAAATAAGCCGAAATAAAGGACGCATCATCTTCGCCAAGCGATCCAAAATCCCTGCTTTTTTCGCAATATTCATAATCCCACTCCACAAAATCATCAACGGAAACATGCCCATAAATAACTCGACCGCACTATTTCCACATTCGATAATTTCCTGATTAATGACATCGACTCTACCGGTTAAAAGAGCATACCCGATACCGATTAAAATAAAACTCCCCCAGATAAGGTTAATCATGAAAACCACGACCTAATCCAAGAAAATAATCCCTTTTTCTCACTCTTCACTTGGACATAAACCTTCTGATGATGGATCTCTTCTCCATTCAATCGAACAGTAACAAGACCGACAACATCCCCATCACGATAATCATTTAACTTGGTTAATTTCACTTCTACTTTTATTTGTTCCTTTTCTTCTTCGGTTAATGGATAAGAAAAATTTTCTCGGATATAAATCTTATCGGGATAATATGCATCATCGATCTTAAACTTCTTTGTATCTAAAATTTTATACGTTTTATATTCAGAAAAAGCATATTCATATAACTCCTCATGTGTCTGATACTCATTCCCATCATTGAGAGTAACTGCCGTTAAAGAAAAACCATTCCGATTAGCATTCGTCACCAAAGTTCTTCCCGCGCTAGGCGTATAACCTGTCTTTCCCCCTGTACAATAACGATAACTTCCTAAAAGTTCATTTCGATTATGCCATAAATAACTCTTTTTATCCGATTGAACACTATATTTTTCTGTACCGATAATCTTCATATATGTCTCATTTTTAGAGGCATAACTAGATAGAAGCGCCATATCATAAGCTGTCGATTTATTCTGAGTTACTTCATCTAAGCCATGAGGATTCTTAAAAACAGTATTCCGCATACCGATACTAGCTGCTTTTTGATTCATCATCTCGACAAACTTTTCTTCCGTTCCGCCAACAAAAACACTAATCACAATCGCCGCATCGTTTCCACTTCTTAACATCAGTCCATAAACCAAATCTAAAAGGGTCATCTTCTCTCCTAACTCAATATAAATATTCGACCCATACATAGTAAGAACTTCCTCTCCTACCGTAACTACTTCATCCAAACGTCCCGACTCAATCGCAAGAATTGCCGTCATAATTTTGGTAATCGAAGCAATCAAACGAGGAGTATCCTTATCTTTTGCAAATAAAACCCGCCCACTTGCGGTATCCATTAAACAAGCACTACGACTACTGACCGTCATTCCATAAACACTAGTCGGAAATAAACATAAAACCATGAATACAATCAATCCTTTTTTCATGAACTCACCTATAAAAACATATGAAAAAAAAAGAACACTTAGTCCTTAAAATCATTAGTTACTATTGAGATGGGCATTTTCTTCAAATAATAATTGCGTAAATAATAGAACCCTCGTATAATAAGAGTACTAAAAAGAAAGGGATACTATGAACAGAATAAAAATTTACAGTCTAATTTTTGGAACTAGTTTAATCCAATTAGCTAGTCCAAACTTAGACAAATTACAATACTGTAGTACCGAACAAACAATTGAACATTCATTAGAAGAATTAGATGAAATCCAGTATCTAAATGGTTATGAAGATACCTATCAATTAGAAGAATTACTAAACAACTATACTTATCCAAAAATAGAAGTTTTAAAACACCAAAATACAAATCTATATGATTCTAACCAAGATACCATTAAGTGGGAAAGACTCTATCAAACAATAAAAAAGAATAATCAAGAGTATTTACAAACAAGTGATGAAGACTATTACGAAGAATTTACTGAACCAGAATTAATGGAAATTCTATCTACAGTAAGAGAATTTATCACTCAAATAGAAGAAGAAAGAAAACTAGACAACAAAGAACTAGCGTGTAAATTAGAAGAGCTAACCGTTCTAAAAGAAAAAAGAATACCTTATGTCGACATCATGTTTACTGGAGAATTAGATTGGCATACTTTTAAACTATCATTAACAGAAGAAAGTGATAAAGATTACTTTAAAATCAAAGTAGCCCATGAAATTACTCACCTACTACAAGCAGGATGTCCAGATGTTCAAAAAAATACCATTCAAGTCAGTGTTTGGCAAGAACCAATAGAAGTATTTAATCCTGATCAACCAAGTAGTCTTAGAACCAGAACTATCGATGAGTGTGTAGCTTATATCGTATCACAGAACTATCATCCTGATTATCCAATTGATTTTCCAGATATGACAAACTTTAATCTCCTACAGTTCGCTATGCTTCCTAAAGAAGACTTCGTAGCGAATGAAACCATTATCGATTTATCCTTAACCAAAAATCAAGAAGGGTTCTATCAACTATTTAAAGCAGAAACTAGCGAGGAGAAAAAACAAGTTCATGAGATCATGCACACCATGGATACCCTAGACTTCTACGATCAAAGCCTATACGATAACTATCCTGAATCAGAGAATAAAATAACGGAAATGTATACGCTAAACAGCTTAAATTTAGCCAAATATCTCATGGCAAATCTTATAGAACGAGAACAACCTCTACCCAAAAATGCGCTATTTTATCTACTTAATCTCTATCGGGATTATAATCTTTATACATTAAATGTCTACATCGAAGAATTAGAAAGTGATCCTTTTATCAAAGATTACTTTGTCAAAGAATACCAACGATTAGAAAATACCATTTGGAAATCACTTGAAGAAATTTATCAAGATAAAACACTAGAAAAACAATATTATCACTACGAATATAACGATGAAGATTTAGAAGGTTTACCTTTTTATGACTTTCTAACTCCATTAAGACAAGAAGTAGATGACTATAATGAATTCAAACAAAAACTACTAGAATTAGGGTAAATCGAACCTTTTAAAAGATAGGTTCAACTACTCTTTCCAGTAGTTTTTTTCTATAGTAATCATGAATATAAACCATGTATCTTTTGACGATCAATATCAGTAATCTCATCCATTTCCCAGTTGTCATCCTTTTTTGTTAACGTAAAATTAATCGTATATTTTATCTTATCTTTCACATCATCCATCTGATCCAATTTATAATCCATAAACTTAGCATCATCTATTTCATTAGTCTCCTCGTTCATAAATTCATCCGGATGAGTTCGTAAATAAGTTTCTGCTTCCGTAATCGCTGTTGCGTAATCGTATACTTCAATCTCTACTTCAACTGTTGCGTGATCACCATCTTCTGTTTCATCATCGATTTTGTAACTCAAGTTTTTATATTGTTTTTTCATTAGTTCCCGATATTTTTCTTTCTGATCTTTAGACATCGTTCCCGCACTATCGATTACTTCATCTAACTGAGATAAAACCTTTTCATCCATTGTTTGATATTTACTTAAAAACTCCTCTACTTTTTTGGTAGGGGTATTCATCATATTGCCACAACCAACTAGTAAAAATAAAGCAAGTACACTAACAATAATCTTTTTCATATTCTCCTCCTTCATTTGTAGGATGAATCAAAATCAGTAGAACTATACATACTATTTCTTTTAATTTTATTTATTTTGAATAAAAAATGTGCTAGAATACAAACAGGATGTGAGAAAATGAAAAAAACAATTCTAACAGGAATCAGACCAACCGGAAATTTACACCTCGGACATTACTTCGGAGCCTGCAAAACTTGGTTAACGTTACAAGATAACTATGACTTTTTTTTAGAAATTGCGGATGTTCAAGCATTAACTGACAACTTTCATCAACCAGACAAAATTAATAAGAGTGTCTATGAACTAACTAGTGATTTACTATCGATTGGGATTGATCCTGAAAAAGTACATATCTTTATTCAGTCACAAATTCCAGAAATTGCGGAATTAACGGTTTTCTACTCTAACTTAGTCACCATGAGTAGACTGTATCGAAATCCAACCGTAAAAAATGAAATTGCCCAAAAAAAAGCGATTTTTGGATCAAGTGGGGAAAGTGTTACTTACGGCTTTGTCGGTTATCCGGTCAGTCAAACAGCGGATATTACAGCGTTCGATGGAGAACTTGTTCCTGTCGGAGAAGATCAACTTCCTCTAATTGAACAATGTCGAGAAATCGTAAGAAAATTTAATTCTATTTATGGAGTGACTTTAAAAGAACCAGAACCACTTCTTTCTAAAAATCCTAGAATTAAGGGACTTGACGGCAATGAAAAAATGGGAAAAAGTCTAGGAAATGCGATTTATCTTATCGATACCGAAGAACAAGTCAAAGAAAAAATCATGTCTGCGGTAACTGATCCCAATAAAATAAGAAAAGATGATCCAGCTAATCCTGATGTTTGTATGGTATATTACTATCATAAAATTATCGATAATCCTAATTTAGAAACCGTATGCCAAGAATGTAAAATGGGACAAAGAGGATGTGTTGCGTGTAAAAAAGAATTAATAGAAAGAATGAATGAATTCCTAGACCCAATCAGAAAGAAAAAAGAATACTACCGTGAACACCCAGAAGAAGTAAAACAAATTCTAGATAATGGAACAAAAATAGCTAAGGAAAAAGCGCAAGAAACGATGAAAAAAGTAAAAACAAGTATGAAAATTAATTACTAACTTCATACTTGTTTTTTCTTATGAGATAACCGAAGTAACTGATAAAGCGCAACATGTTTATCGTCTAAATAATTATCCATACTATGAATCAATTTATCAACCATCACCTGATAATTATTCACCACTTCATCATAATATTCATAATATAAAAACTTTAACTTGTGATAATTCTTTGACTGAAACGTCTCCTGTAATTCAGCGGTTAAATATTTTTTCATTTTTAACTCTCGACGGGTAAGAAACCGAAGCGAATTTTCTTCTTTAACGACAGTATACTCAAGTGGCGTAAAAGCTAAATTACTCGCTAAATAAGCGATTTCCTCTTCTTCATCCAATAATAATTTACTCTTACAGATACTCTCCCCATTCTTAGAAAACTCTATGGCTAAAACCCGACTACCATCAGAAAACAAACAACAATAATCAAGCGTTTCTACACCCTTATTCGAATAAACCTCACAGCTTTTAAATATCTTTAGTAAAAAATCAGTAGAAATCTTTATTTTATAATGAAGAAACTGTTCAAAATCCTGTTTATCTATCTTTACCATTTTAATTTTCTTCATATTTTGAATATCATCATTTGTATTCCATTCATAAAACTCATAAAGAACACCATCACTAAAATTTAACAATATATCATATATATAAATCATTATGATGCCTCCCACTTAGAAAAATTACCAAACTGACCATCAATAAACCAACCAAGGAAAACAGACACTCAATTCTCGTAAAGATAAAGCTTAAGTAATCAATAAAGCTATATCCCATTGTTAACAGATTCAAATAGGTCACAATATACGTAAAACCAATTACCATAAAACCAAATCCTAATAAAAAGAAAAATACTCGGTACATCCACCTCACCTAATTTATCTTATTTCATAGAATCCATTTATAGTATTAATTTTTTTAAAGAAACTATTCTAAAAAAGTATTAATTATTGATTTAAAATTCGATTTTTAAACAGATAAGTTTTTTTCTAAATTCTTAGTAATCTTTAAAATAAAAACATATATAGTTTTCTTTATTAATAAGAACACTACATATGTTTAGTATTTAATAAATAGATCTAGTTTCATCTCCACCACTCTCTACTACTTGTTCATCTGAAGTAGCCATAGCTGTAAAATAGGCATAACTTACTCCTGATACAATAAATACAACACCTAATAACACAATTAAAAAAGCCATTGTTTTCTTATCTTCCATGTCGCCCACTCCTATTTTCTACTATCGTTATTATTGTATCATCAATCAAAAATAAAATAAAGATTAGGCAAAAATAAAATAATAAAGTCAAATAATATAAACATTTAACCGTTCATCACTTACTCACTTTACGACAATATTTTCTCTTCTAAACTAAAGATGAGACAAGTATAGTTTTACTAGGAGGAAAGCGGCATGATAAAGATAAATAGTAATCATGGAGTATTAGATGGACTTAGTAAGAAGGAAGTGCTTGATGCAAGAAAAAAATATGGAACTAATGAACTTAGTCACAAAAAACAAAAAAGCTTTCTTGGACAACTAATTGAAACACTAGGAGATCCAATTATTAAAATACTATTAATTGCCCTAGCGATAAAGACAGTTTTTCTCTTTCAGGATTTCGATTGGTTTGAAACCTTAGGTATCGTAATTGCGATTTTCCTAGCTAGTTTTATCTCGACAATTTCTGAATACGGTAGTGAAAAAGCATTTATAAGATTACAAGAAGAATCTAGTAAACTAAAGTGTAAAGTCAAACGAGAGAAAAAAATTCAAGAAATTCCTATCGATGATATCGTAGTTGGTGATATTATCAAACTAGAAACTGGAGATAAAATTCCAGCAGATGGCTATTTAATCGATGGAGAACTAAGTGTCGATGAATCCAGTTTAAATGGGGAAACTAAAGAAGCCTACAAAGAAAAAGTAATAGGAGAAATTACTGAAAAAAATCGTATCTATCGCGGTACTGTTGTCTATGCCAAAAGCGGATATATGAAAGTAGAAAAAGTAGGAAATGATACCTACTACGGTAAACTAGCTCTAGAACTACAAGAAAAAAATCCCGATAGTCCCTTAAAAATAAAGCTCGCAAAGCTTGCCAAAACCATCAGTAAGATCGGTTATATCGGCGCTATTTTAGTATCCTTATCCTACCTATTTTCTGAAATTATTCTTCAAAACGAGTTTAATCTAGATAAAATCATCCAAACCGTAACCAATTTTCGCTTGATGAGTGGTTATCTACTATATGCCCTTACCCTATCCGTTACCATTATCGTCGTCGCAGTACCAGAAGGATTACCGATGATGATTACCCTTGTTTTATCCTCCAATATGAAACGAATGTTAAAAAATAATGTCTTAGTCCGAAAATTAGTCGGTATCGAAACGGCAGGATCAATCAATATCCTATTTACCGATAAGACTGGTACGCTAACCAAAGGAAAACTAGAAGTTATTGGTTTAATCTCCGGAAGTTTAAAAAAATATAATAGTGAAGTTGAACTCAGCCCATATCCTAAATTTCATGAACTGTTAAAAGTATCTCTCGTCTACAATAACGAAAGCAGTTACAGTGATGACGGTAAAATTATTGGAGGAAACATTACCGATCGCGCCATTTTAAATTTTATTAAAACTCCCGTTTCTAAACAGACCATTTTAAAAACAACGCCATTTGATAGTAAAAATAAATATTCTTCTACCGTAATAGATGGACCTAAAAAATTAAATCTAATCAAAGGAGCGCCTGAAATCATCTTAAATGCTTGTAGTAAATATTACCATGAAACAGGAAAGAAACTCCCACTTGAAAAAGAAAAAGTCGAAACAAAAATTAAAGAGATGACCGAAAGAGGAATCCGTGTTCTATGTGTCGCGATTAATGATAATTATGATTACCAATCATTAAAGAATCTAACTTTAATCGGATTAATTCTCATTAAAGATGAAGTAAGACCTGATGCGAAAGAAGGAATTAAACTAGTCAATGAAGCCAATATCCAGACTGTAATGATTACCGGAGACAATAAAGATACTGCTTTAGCGATTGGTAAAGAAGTAGGATTAATTACTAGTCAACAGGATATGATTATGACAAGTAAAGAACTACAGAATTACTCTGATGAAGAACTAAAGAAAATTCTTCCTCGGTTAAGAATTATCGCTCGAAGCCTTCCCCAAGATAAAAGTCGCCTCGTTCGTATTGCGGAAGAAATGAATTTAGTCGTTGGTATGACTGGAGATGGCGTAAACGATGCTCCGGCCTTAAAGAAAGCAGATGTCGGTTTTGCAATGGGAAGTGGGACTGAAGTAGCCAAAGAAGCAAGTGAAATTGTTATCCTAGATGATAATTTTCTTTCAATTTCTAAAGCTATTCTCTACGGAAGAACCATTTTTAAAAGTATTCGTAAATTCATCATCTTTCAATTAACGGTAAATATGTGTGCCATTTCCTTATCTGTTGTCGGACCATTTATCGGCGTAGAAACCCCAGTTACAGTCATTCAAATGCTTTGGATCAATATGATCATGGATACCCTAGCGGGAATCGCCTTTGCCTACGAACCACCGCTAGAAGAATACATGAGAGAAAAACCAAAGAAAAAAGAGGAAAATATCATCAACCGTTATATGTTAGATGAAATCATTTTTACTGGATTCTACTCTTCTCTACTTTGCATCTTCTTCTTAAAATCTCCACTTATTCATGGACTATATCGAATCGACATCACCAATAAATATCTAATGACTGCCTTCTTTGGCCTATTCATCTTTATCGGCATCTTCAACTGTTTTAACGCAAGAACCGAAAGACTAAACTTAATCGCTAACCTCTATAAAAATCAGGCATTTGTCTTCATCATTGGATTTATCGTCATCGTACAACTACTCTTAATCTACTTTGGAGGTAATCTCTTTAGAACCTTTGGATTAACATTTAAAGAATTAATGATTATGATCTTTCTCGCATCTACTGTCATTCCTATCGACTGGATAAGAAAAATATATCTTAAGAAAACAGAACGAGCGATAGGAGTTTAAATTTTTAACAAAATATGATATAATAGGGCTAAGAAAAGAAGGGAGATGGTAATCGTGAAAAAGTTAACCAAAGATCAAACGATTTACCTACTAGGTGGTGTAATTGCCGTACTAGTTATCGCCATTATCGCAACTGTTGTCCTACTTCAACCACAAAATACTTTTCAATTAAAAAATGATAGTAAAACGAATCAAAGCGAAACAAACAATAATAAAGATTTACCAACTAATGAAGCATCTAACGAAGGACAGACAAATACGGCCAATGACAATAATCACGAAAGTACCTCAACACCAACTCCAGATACGCCAAATACAACACCAGAACCAACCCCACCTAGTTCAAATCAAGGAACTACAGAAACTCCAAGCAATTCTCAAACTCCAATACCTAATCCATCGGCACCGTCCACACCTAATCAAACACCAACGACTCCTACTTATACAGAAAATGATGTGATAGATTACTTTCAAACTACCAGTAACAATCTCGATCAACAAAATGATCAAAATAATTCTTCATTCGTCGATAAAGCCAAAAATGCTTTCACAACTGTAGTAGATTTCATCTTCTATGGCAAAGAAATAAACGGGTATACATTTAATGAATTAACTACATCCGCAAAAATGAAAATTATTGAAATTGCGTTAAAAATTGATTCTAAAATTAATGAGTACTTTCCAAATTATAAAGAATCGATCAAAGCTGGATATGAAAATATCAAAGGAAAACTCGCTTACGCTTATCTAGAAATTACTTCTTCACTCTGTGAAGCCGTTGGAACAGATACTTGTGAACAAGCAAAAGAAGACTTCAACAACATGAAGAAAAGTTTTAGCTTTACCTTTGATCTAATTAAAGAATTAGCGAAAAGTGGCGCAAGTAAAGTAAAAGAATTTTACGAAAATACGTTTAAAAATTAAAAGACTTAGTCAACATCCTAGTGATTGTAACTAAGTCTTTTTTATTATTTATTATTCATTATTCTCCTACTTGATAATCAAAGTTTAATGGTTTCAACTCTTCTAAAACAAACATGCCATCTTTACGAATCAATACATCATCGAAATAGATTTCACCACCACCATAATCTTTTCGTTGAATTAAAACCATATCCCAATGAATTCCAGAATCATTTCCATTATAACAGTCCTTATAAGCTTGACCTGGTGTGAAATGAAGACTACCTAATATCTTCTCATCATATAAAATATCTCCCATAGGATGAAGAATTTTTGGATTAAATCCTAGAGAAAATTCTCCTACATAACGTGCACCCTCATCCGTATCAAAAATTTCATTTAATTTTTGATCATCCTCATCACAAGTGGCCTTAATAATCTTACCATCTTTAAAATCTAATGACACATGATGATAAACATTACCTAAATATGGACTAGGCGTATTATAAGTAATCTTCCCATTTACACTTGTTTTAACTGGGGCGCTATAAAGTTCTCCATCAGGAATATTCTTCTCCCCTGTACAAGGAATACTCTTCATTCCTTTAATACTAAAAGTAAGATCCGTTCCAGGAGCAACAATACGTACTTTGTCTGTTTTATCCATTAAATTTTTTAATGGTTGAATCAACTCGTGCATATTTTGATAATTCACTGTCATCACATCTAACGCAAACTTGATGAAATCATGAGTTGTCATATTCGCTTTATGTGCATCTAATAAAGAAGGATAATTTAATAATACCCATTTACGCTCGTTAACACGAATATCAGAACTCTTAAGTAATGCTTTACTAAGTTTTCTCTTCATTTCTGGAGAAACATTTTTCTCTTCATAATCGTTCATGCCATAACGAATTTGAATAAAGGAATCATATAAAGCGACTTCTTGTTCCTGAATCGTCTTTAACAACTCAATTCTTTTATCGGTATTTCCTTGAGCTAATTGACTACCCCAAAGTGGATCATTAAACTTAACATAAGGAATTCCCCCACTCTTGTAAATTTCTTCAATTAAATAAGAAACAAATTCTCTAGTTTCCAATGACTGTGTCGTAATCAACACTTTTTCGTCCTTTTCTACATGAATAGAATAGGAAACAATTGTTCTTGCTAATTCTTTTAGCTTTTCACTCATCTTTTACACTCAATCCTTTCTTTGTTCATAAAATACTCTAGAGGTGAATATTTTATGTATCCGTACAATTATAATATGAATCAAATGAACAGAAATATGTATCGAAATCCATATCGACCTATTTCTCAAACACCACCAATTACAACAAATGATGATCGTTTTATTGGTGGAGGTTTCTTTGGTCCCTTACTTCTCGGTGGACTAGCAGGATACGCCATCGGTAATAATCGACCAAATTACTACTATCCACCACAACCATACTATTATCCGAACATGTATTACAATAACTTCTACAACTATCCATATTAATTAGTGAAATCCTTAGAAATTCTAAGGATTCTTTTCATGTTCATCTAATTTAACACTAACTAACTTACTAACTCCAGATTCTTGCATCGTAATTCCATATAGGGTATTCGCATATTCCATCGTCTTTTTCTTATGCGTAATGAGTAAAAACTGGGTCTTTTCTTTATAATGATCTAAATACTTTCCAAAACGATCAACATTAGCTTCATCAAGAGCCGCTTCTACTTCGTCAAACAAGCAGAAAGGAACCGTTCGAACATTTAATATTGCGAATAATAAACTAATCGCAGTAAGGGTTTTTTCACCACCAGAAAGTAACGATATTGTCGTTAATTTTTTACCTGGCGGAGAAGCAACAATTTCTACTCCTGTTTCTAGTAAATTATCAGGATCTGTTAATTTAAGAGAAGCTCTTCCGCCATTAAATAATTGCCTAAAGACAACCTCAAATTCTTTTTCAATCAACTGAAAGGTTGCTTTAAACTCTTCCTTCATCACTTGATCCATTTCTTCAATAATCTCTAATAACGTATCTTTAGCAGATAATAATTCTTCTTTTTGGCTATTTAAAAACTGATAGCGTTCATTCACTCGTTCAAACTCTTCAATCGCTTCCAAATTTACCATCCCAATACGTTTAATAGTATTCTTATAAATGGTCACTTTATTCTTAGCTTCTTCCACTTCTAGAGTAAGTGGATACTTATCTTTAGCTTTTTCAAAAGTAAGTTCATAAGTCTCACTGAGCGTATTTAAATCATAATCTAGTTTAACATCCATTCGATTAATTTGAACTTCTAGTTCACTCATCTCACTTTGTTTCTTGGTTAAACTACTGTTCGTAAGTTTCTTTTTAGCTTCCCATTCTTCTATTTCTGCTTTAATCTTATCGACATCTTTCGTCTTCTGATTAAGCGTTTGCGCTAGTATTTCTTTTTCTCTCTGCGTCTCATAAAAAGCTTCCATTAATCGCATTTCTTCTTGAGAAAGAGAGGAATCTACTACATGATTCAAACTCACTAATTCTTGATTAGTATCCTGTTTTTCCTGTCGTTTAGCTTCTAAAATCGTTAGTTTATTTCTTAGGGATTCCCTTTCCTGGAAAAGAGCGGACTGAGTTTTTTCTTTTCTTTCTTCGATTTCTTTTCGTCTAGTGGATAATTCTTGACTACTAGCATCACATTCACTAAGTACACGAGAAATCTCTTCTAAGGAACGTTTAAACCGAATCAAATCATATTTATCACTGATCATACTCCGGTTTCCACTCGCTAAATTTCCACCAGTTATCGAACCACCAACATGAATAATTTCTCCATCCAAAGTAACAATCTTGTAACGGTTCTGAATCCGTCTACTAATTCTATTCGCACTATCGATATCTAAAACAACCAAAACATTTCCTAATTGATTAGCGATAATATTTCGATAAATAGGATCACAATGCACTAAGGAAGAAAATACATCAATATACCCCATTTCTCCTCGTAAAAGCTGTAGAGTTTCAGCATCTACCGATTTAGGACGAATCACATTAAGAGGGAAAAAGGTACAACGACCAAGTTTATTCTCCTTCAAATAGAAAATCGCATCCTTAGCCACTTGTTCATTATCAACAACAATAAACTGTTTACTACCCCCAAGGGCAACATCCAAAGCTTTTTGAAACTTTTCATCACAATCCACCAACTGGCCAATACAATTATGTACTCCACGTAACCTGGGATTATTCAAAACCGAACGAACACTATTAGGAAGTCCTCCACCACTTTCAATAAAGTTCTCTAGAACACTGATTTTATTTTCAAGTTCTATTTTATCTCTTCTTTTCGTGTTGTATTCAAGTTCTAACTTTTCTTGATTAGCTTTCGCCCGTTCTAACTCATCCGCAATCGCCCTATCTTTAGCTTGAATCTCTTCTACACTTTGACTCAAATAATGAATATCTTTTTCTAAGAGTTCAATTTCATTATCCAGTTGTAGTCCTCGTTCCGTTAAATGAGCGATATTTTCATGTAAGCGTCCATCAGTTGCTTGATACTGACTTCTTTCTTGTAATATTTTCTTATCCCCATTTAAACGTTCTTCTTTTTTTGTCAGTTCAAGCAATTGATTCTGAAAAGAACTAACTTCCTTCTCTAATCGTAACAACTCCATCTTTCTACTATCAATAAACGCATCACTACCCGAAGAAGAAGTAGTTAAACTCAAAATTTCCTGTTGAAGTTCCTGTTGACGAGTTTTTGCCTTTTGATACTCATCATTTAAATTTTCTATTTCATAGGCAAGCAACGCAACTTCAACTTTCTCTAAATTTTCTTTTGTTTCTAAATATTCCTTAGCTTTCTTACTCTGTTCTCTTAACGGTTCAATCTGATTTTCTAATTCCCCGATAATATCATTAACACGATCTAGATTTTGATGTGTTCGATCCAATTTACGAATGGCTTCTTCTTTTCTCTTTTTGTACTTTAAAACACCCGCTGCCTCTTCGAAAATCACTCGCCTATCATAAGCAGAATTACTTAAAATCCGATCAACTTCTCCTTGCGAAATAATATTGAATGATTCTTTACCGATACCACTATCCATAAATAGATCCGTAATATCTTTTAAACGACACTTCTCTCCATTCAAAAAATACTCATTTTCTCCACTTCGATAAACTCTTCTCTTAACCGAAACTTCCGTATAAGGAACATTCAAATAATGATCAGTATTATCAAAGATTAAACAAACAGAAGCAACATTTAAAGGATTTCTACTTTTACTACCAGAAAAAATAACATCACTCATACTGCCGTCTCCTCGAAGAGACTTAACAGATTGTTCTCCAAGTACCCATCTAACCGCATCGACAACATTACTTTTCCCACTACCATTTGGTCCTACAATACAAGTAATATTATCATCTAAGTGAATCGTTACTTTATCCGCAAAAGATTTAAATCCTGATGCCTGAATTTCCTTTAAATACATATTATCTTCACCTTACCACTACCTAGAATTATACTATAACCCCTATTTGAAAACAAGAAAATTTAGACGATTCTTCATAAGAAAAAGCACCTCAAAGGTGCCTACTTTTCTGAGATAGACTCTTGTTCATTTAACGATTAAACAGGAACTAAGACATAACTCATTTGTTGAATATAAATCTAAAAAGCACTAGTTATGAAGATTTTACCTCAATACTTCCATAAGGATGAGTAATAGTACCCGTTACAAATGTGTTGTTCCCACTTCCTTCTGTAATACTAGTCCAATTAAACTCTTTACCTGTTTTATTAATAATAGTATTTAATAATGGGATAGTATTTTTAGATAAGGCGCGTGCTTCTATTACTTCTACCGTAGATGGAATCGTGATTTCTCGTAAAAAATTACTATGAGCAAAAGCGCCTGCTTTTATTGTAGTAACCCCCTCTGGAATAGTAACATCTATCATCTGATTATAATTAAAAGCATTCCGATCAATTGTAGTTAATTGCACACCATTTTTCTTAGCAGGAATAATTACTGAAGTAGAAGCACCACCATAACCAATAAGAGTTGAGTAATCAACTCCGCTCTCCGTACGTTTGTAAATAAATGCTTGATCATCAGGAAGTAAATTCGTATTAAAAGCTCCTTCACCTATTAAAGTAACACTATCTGGGATTACAACACTAGTCAACTGGCTAGCATAAAAAGCATAACCTGTGATGGTCTTTAAAGAAACTCCATTCTTAGTAGCAGGTATAACAACATTTTTATTAGCTCCACCATAACTTACAATTGTTGAATAATCAATTCCACTCTCCGTACGTTTGTAAATAAATGCTTGATCATCAGGAAGTAAGTTATTATTAAATACATTACCAGATAATTTAACTACACTATCAGGAATATCAATAGAAGTTAAGTTATTACCCCTAAATGCTGCACCTTCTAATATTTTTAAAGTACTAGGAAGAGAAACACTTTTTAAACCGCAAGCATAAAATGCATACGATTCAATTTTCTCTACGCCTTCTGGAATGATCACTGAATCTAACTTGTAAGCCCTAAATGCACGTTCGCCAATTGTTTTTAATTGAACTCCATTTTTCTCTTTTGGAATCACTAAATTCTTCTCAGTCCCAGCATAACCAGTTATCGTAGAATAATCGTATGTTCCATCAGCATTCCGTTTATAAAGATAAGCATCTTCTTCACTAAATAAATTACCAGTAAATACTCCACTTGCTAAATAAGTAACCATCCAAAGATCAGGAAGCTCGGTTAAACGATTAAAACTAAAAGCACCAGCATATATACTGCGTAAGCTATCTGGAAAATTTAATTCTGAAATTAGATTATTACGAAATGCCTCATCTTGAATCGTAACTAAAGTATTGGGAAACTGTACACTAGTAATTTTTAAACCACTAAAACTTGAAGCACCAAGCGTAGTTACTGGATAACCATCTATTTTCGATGGAATGATAACATTTTTACTACAACTATCTTTATATTTTAAAATTGTTACTTGATCATTTTCTACTTTATAATTGAAACATTGTTCAGCTTCTTCCGGACTATATTCAAAAACTGGATCCATTTCATTAGAGGCTCCATCTTCATCATAAACGATAACTTTATCCCTATTTCCGATCCCTCTACCTACAGATAAAGTTAAATCATCATCCTTGAATACCGATTCTTTAACTAATTGATTTTCCTCCGTAATAAATACTTTGTATCCTTTTTGATCAACAGAAGTAACATAGTAATCATAAGTCATTTCATCAAAAGTAACCACAACATAACCATCTTGCCAATCGGCGAAAGGACTTTTTTTCGCTTTCTCAACATCTAAATTATTAAAATGAACATAATAGGTAACGTTAGGATCAGTAAAAGCATATTCTCCTACATTTACCCGATTTCTAATATCATCAATATATAATTTTAAACTATCAATATAGGCACTTCTTTTTGAATCAAAAATAAATCCAGATACCATCGGTACCGCAATCGCGAGTAAAACTGCCAAAATCACAATTACTGCCAAAAGCTCAATCAACGTAAAACCATTCTTGCTTGTTCTCATTACTTTACACCCCTAATTATTCTTTATTTACAATAAGTATACCCCCCCCCACGTAAAAATGTCAATAGTGTTCTACTTG
>OGQX01000716.1_pt1 | contig 35754 bp, 27 predicted proteins | sample 1553291 | NCBI WGS metagenome assembly OGQX01 (sample SAMEA2580030, study PRJEB22360) | human gut metagenome | biome: human gut; feature: human-associated habitat; material: faeces | place: Denmark | collected 2008/2010
ACGGCAGATTCGAACGCGAGTTCAATTTCCAAAACGGCGGCAACTATATAATGATAGACTTCGACCGCTTCACCGGAACAGTTCAGATGACAGCAGAATATGTATAACAAAAACGGCAGGAACCGTAAAAAAGTTCCTGCCGTTTTCTCTTATTTTATATATCCCGGTGCATCGCTTTCGGAAATGTACATCGTCTGATTGTAGCCGTCGCTGAATGTTATCTGCGCGATATAGCCGCCGAGAGAGGTGTAACACTGTCCTTGAGCGAGAGCGAACAGCTCGTCTGACTGCTTTTGATTTGTAACGCTCTTTATGAAGCAGTCATCCATGTCGCCGAAAGCTTTGGCCACCAACTTTATTTCTTTCGTGTTGAACATCGTGCTCATAATAAAAATCGGGTTTATCGCGGTGCCGCCGTATTTTCCGCTTTTGTTTATCTCCTGCGCCTGCAAAATGATGCGGCGGCAGTCGTAAATATTGACGCTCTTCACTTCACGCTTTTGCCCGAGCGCGCCTGCCATGCCGTGTTCTTTGATAAACTTCAGCGTCTCGGTCATGTCGTCCGTGACAGCCGCAAGAACAGATCTGCCTTCAACATTTTCTTCATATCGACCGCCGTAGTATGTGGCACTGTCGTTGAGATAAATATATGCTACTTCCTTTTCGCTGCCGCGAAGAATATCCGTATATTTTTTCTTCGATATGTCGCTCCATATGCATTTGCCGAGCTTATCAAGCTCATCCGAGCTCAGCTCGCGGCAGAAGCTGCCGTCCTTGCTCGCTATTAGAACGCCATCCTTATTGCGCAGAGGATTGCCGTAGTTTCGAAATAAGAAATAGCCTTGCAGGTTCGACATATTCGGAGCTTTTACGTCTTCGCTTTCGAGCTTTTCGCGCTCTGTATCGGAGGCGGCGAGGAAAAGATATTGCTGTTCCTTTACCCCGTCTGTGTCGGCAACGGCGAAATATGAGTTGAGGTCTTTTTCGCTTATATTCGTGAAAGTGCGCTCCATACTCCTGCCGTTCTTGAAATAATATTTGACGGAGAACTGGGTGTTTGTCTTTTCGTCGCTCTTCTTCTCGTTCGTTATGAGCTTGTGGATGGAGAGCACCGTGTTTATGTCCTTTTCCGTCGAGAGAGTTATGCAGTTTGTATAGGGCTTGAGAACCGTTGCAGTGCCCTTGACGGTGCGGAGTATACTGCCGTTTTGCGCCATTCCGCTCTCAAAGCTGAACGGCATCGACACCGTGACATACTCTACCTCTTCCGCTTCGGGAACGCGCGCGGTGTAGCCGAATCCGCCTGTTAGGAATATTGCGGTGATTATCGCCGCTGCGCCGACCGGCATTGCAAACTGCCAGAGATTCTTGCGAACCGCCTTCAAATTCCTGCGCGCAATGAATGTGTAGGCAAAATATGCCGCGAGCATGACGGCGATACCCAAAAGCGCGGTGAGCGCAGTATTAACGGAGGGGATAGTGGTTTTCAAAACCCATGCGGGAACGGAAAATCCGCAGAACACTATTATCGCCGAGGTAAGCGCTGTGAGTACACGGCTCGCCGCCGGAACTCCGAGCTCTTCAAGCTTCTTTTTGCTGAACATCCGCTGCGCGAGCACGATCAATACGGCGGTCAAAACTATCCAAAGCAGTATCGGAAGCCATGCGCCTATCCCGGGCAGGGACGAGCCGTCCTTGCAGAAACCGAAGTCGATAGGACCGAATCCGCGCAGATCCGAGATTGCAGAATCCTCTATACTCGTTCCGGGAACGCGGAACAGCGTGAACGGGCAGAATGCCATTATCCCGCGTCCGCCCCGTTGGATGGAGAAACTGAAATAGTAATGCTGCATATCCATGTTGCCGGTGTAATTCACGCCGGAGACTGCCGTCCTGCCGCGCAGAAATACCGAAGAAAGGGCGTCCCAAGCAGTCGAGAGAAGCGGCAGGGCGAGAATGAGCACTACAGAATAGAATATGCTCTCCGCAACGCTGCCCGTGAGCGACGCCGTCAGCGCGCCTATCGCAAAGCCCGCGAACATCATCGTCAAAAATCCGGAATACTGATAGAATATTACCGGGAGAACCTTCGCGGCGGAGCAGCCGGACGCGCAGCATATTATCGCGCTGATTATTCCGGGTATTATTATCGCCGCGCCGAGGAGCGTCAGCGAAGAAACACAGCGGTTTTTAAAGAGCGTCGAGCGGCTGAGATTGAAGCTGAACCACACATTTGACTGATTCTTTATGTTGATGAACCGCAGAGTGTATGCCGCCTGTATCGCGCCGACGAGCACAATGCAGAATGAGATGAAAACAAGCGAGTCGGGCGAGTTCCTGAACCATGTGAAAAAGACCTTTTCTTTCTGTTTGAACTGAAAATATGCGCATACTGCCGCCTGCACAGTGAATGCGAGAAAGGTCAGCGCGGGTATGACGAGATTTGAAGCAAAGCTGCGCTTTAAGTCGGCGGAAGCAATATTATTCAAAGACTTTTGAGATTTCATCGCTCTTGTCCTCCGTTTCCTGTAAGAATATTTCTTCAAGCTCCATCGGGAACTCGTCGATGAACAGCGGCTCCAATGCGTCGAGCTTTGCCCTTGCGTCGTCGATGTGTCCGCAGACGGTCACAACGGCACTCCTGCCGTCGATGTCGAGCTTTTTGATGTCGATATTCCCGAATATCGAGCGCGTCGGCTCAAAGTCAAACTGAAGCCTGAATTTGCGCCAGGTAGAGGGGATATCGTCCGTGCAGCAGTTCATCTGCATACGCTTGCCGGATATCAGCACTATCCTGTCGCAGAGGTTTTGAAGATCTGCTATCGCGTGGGACGAGATGAGCATGGTGCAGCCGCTCTGAGCCATGTAGTCCATGAAAAGCTGCTTGCAGATGTCCTTTTTTGCGATGTCAAGCCCGTCGAGGCATTCGTCGAGCAGCAGGACTTTCGGCGACGAGGCGAGCGCTAACGCTATCTCCGTCTGGCGCTGCATTCCTTTTGAAAATCCGCGTATTTTCGCGTCGCCGTCAAGCTCAAAGAGCTTTAGCATACGCTCGAAGTTGCCGAATGAAAACTCCGGGTAGTAGTCTTTGTAGAAGCGAGCCGCGCTGTTCGGAGTCGAGCCGACGGGGAAGAAGAGATCGTCCGGCACGAAGAACAGCCGTGAGCGCACCTCATCGGAATTGTAGGTGGATTCGCCGTCTATAAGCACCTTGCCGGAGTCCGGCTTATAGAGCCCTGCGGCGCATTTTATAAGCGTTGTCTTGCCCGCGCCGTTGTAGCCTATCAAACCGCAGACGGACGAGTCACAGGCGGAGAAGGATATGTCCTCAACGGCGGTGAAATCGCCGTAGCTTTTGGTGACGTTTCTGAATTCAATCATGGTGTTTGCCTCTTTGCTCCTTTCATTTGTTTTCGGTGTAGACCTGCTTTAGAAGCTCCTCAATATCCGCCTCGCTCAGCCCGTTTGCCTTCGCCGAGCGCAGAGCGGCCGAGAGCGCCGAAAGAGCCTGCTCGCGCACGCGGCTGTTGTCCGCCGCGTTTTCGCTGATAAAGACTCCGCGCCCGGGTTGGGAATAGGTCACGCCCTTTGCCTCAAGCTCCTGAAACGCGCGCTTTACGGTGTTCACGTTGAGCTTGAGCTCGGAAGCTAAAGAGCGGGTGGAGGGCAGACGGTCGTGCGGCTTGTACACGCCGCGCCTGACCATGAGCATCACCTGCTCCTCGATCTGTTCGTAGATAGGTGTTTTTGAGTGGAAATCGAGTATAATCACGATTTGTCCTCCGTATTAAAAAGTTAGCTAACTGAGCTATCTCAAATAGCTCAGTTGTATATTATCATCCTTTTCGGCGTTTGTCAACGGAAAAGTTTTATTTTTCTTTCGTCAATATTTCCAAATGTCGTGCGCTTTGTTTGTGCATATTGTGGCAAGAACGGCGATAGCGCAAAAATAAATCTTCGATTAAAGAGGCGAAAAAAGTCCGACCCGACCGAATAAAACAAAAAAACGGGATTGGCGGTCCGTCCGTCAATCCCGTTTCGTATAGCTTATTTTTTTACATATCTGTCAAACGTGAAAACGTATCCGTTGCTCTCTTGCGCGGCGGAGCGCTCGACGAGCCTCCAGCCTGCGCGGGCGTCGAGGTCGGGGAAGAACTTTTCTGCCTTTCCATCCGCATTTACGCGCGTTACATACGCTTCATCGCATGAGTCGATCAGCTCGTTGTAGACCGCCTCTCCACCCATGAGGAATACATTTTCGCCATTTTCAATAATGTCCGCGAGCTCGTCAATGCCGTGGCACACCGTGACATTTTCGGCGCTCCAACCGTCGCTTCGCGTCAGCACTATATTCTTCCTGCCAGGCAGAGCCTTCTGCCCCGGCAGGGAGAGAAATGTCGTGCGTCCCATGATAACGGTGCTGCCCATGGTCTTCTCTTTTAAAAACTTGAGGTCGGCGGGGATGTGGAAGAGCATTCCTGTGCCCTTGCCGATTCCCCAGTTTATGTCGGCACAAACTATTGCTTTCATCTTCGCTCCTTATATCGCAACGGGTATCTTCTCGGTGAACTCGTGATATTTGTAGTCCTCAAAATGCACGCTGTCGGGCGTGAACTTGTAGAAATCCGTTATCGACTTGTCGAGGACGAATTTCGGCGCGTCGTAGGGCTCGCGCTTTATCAGCTCTTCGACTATCGGAACGTGCTTGTCGTAGATATGCGCGTCCGCAATGACATGAACAAACTCGCCCGGCTCAAGTCCCGAGACCTGCGCTATCATGTGAACGAGCGTCGCATATTGGCAGACGTTCCAGCTGTTTGCCGTGAGCATATCCTGCGAGCGCTGGTTGAGTATCGCGTTGAGTTTCTTGCCCGTGACATTGAAAGTCATGCTGTAGGCGCAGGGATAGAGATTCATTTCACTCAGGTCTGCGTGGACGTATATGTTTGTCAGTATGCGGCGGCTGAGCGGGTTGTGCTTGAGGTCATAGAGAACTCTGTCAACCTGGTCGAAGTCGCCCTCGGGATAGTGGTGCTTGACTCCGAGCTGATAGCCGTATGCCTTGCCGATGCTGCCGTCCTCGTTAGCCCAAGCATCCCAGACGTGCCCCTTGAAGTCGTTGACGTTGTTCGATTTTTTCTGCCATATCCAGAGCAGCTCGTCCGTTGCGCTCTTGATAAAGGTCTTTCTGAGCGTCATCGCCGGGAACTCCTTTGAGAGGTCATAGCGGTTGACAATGCCGAATTTCTTTATCGTGTGCGCACTCGTGCCGTCCTCCCAGTGCGGGCGAACGTTGTAGTCCGTGTCCCATGTGCCGTTTTCGAGTATATCCTTGCAGTTGGCGATAAATACCTCGTCTGCGTAGCTCATTTCTTCCTCTCCTCTTTGCCTTTTCTTTATTTATATTATTCCTGTCTGCCGGAGCAGATCGGGTATTCCGTGCTCAAAATCAACGCCGTAGCGAAGATCCGTGCCCGCTTCTTTTGTCCTCACGATGCAGCCGTGGGTATAGTCAACGGCTATCCTCGCGCTCTCGGCGAGGCTCAGTCCGTTCATGTATGCGCCGAGCAGCGCGCTCGCGAACACGTCGCCCGTGCCGTGAAAATATCCGTCCACCGTGTCCGAGAGGGCGTAGCTTATCTCATCTGTCGAGCGGTCGTATGATGCCGAGCCGACCTGTCTGCCGTCGAATGCAACTCCCGTCAGAACCACTTTTGACGGTCCGAGACAAGAGAGCCTGCGAAGCGTCGATTCAACATATTCTTTTGAGTAGGGGGCAGGGCGGTATTCCTTGCCGAGCATGAACGCCGACTCCGTGAAGTTCGGAACGATTATGTCTGCCTTGGCGCAAAGGCGCGTCATTTGCTTTGCGAAGTCCATGTCAAACACCGTGTACATCTTCCCGCCGTCCGCCATCGCGGGGTCGACGAGCACGACCGTGTTTTTCTCTTTGAAATCGTCTATAAAATCGGTCACGATGTCTATCTGCTCGACCGAGCCGAGAAAGCCGCTGTATATCGCGTCAAATTTTATTCCGAGGCTCTTCCAATGCTCCGCGATCGGGCGCATGTCGCCCGTGAGGTCGCGGTAGGTGAAGCCCGTGAATCCGCCAGTGTGCGTCGATAGCACGGCGGTCGGTATGACCGAAACCTCAATGCCCATGGCAGAGATTATCGGCAGGGCAACTGTCAGCGAGCATTTGCCGAAGCCCGAAATATCATGTATTGCAGCAGCCCTTTTGAGTCTCTCCATGTGTATCACTCGCTTTTCATTATGATGTCCGCAAGCTCGTCTGCGGTCAGATTCGGAATATATTTTTCAACCCGGGCTTCTTCGAGCGCCGATATTATTTCTTCGCGCCGGAACTCCGCCCCGCGAAGCCGCGCTTCGAGCTTTGAAATATCTCCGATGTTCATGAAATCGCCGAAAATGCGTATATCTTCTATCCGCCCGCAGGCGGTTTTCTTTTTTATATAAACCGTCCCGCAGCTAAGACGGGATCGCTCGGATTTTTGAAGCCGCTCGGCGCCGCAGTTCCATTCGTCGGTCGAATATTTACTGTCCCGAAGCTTCTCAATGGCTTCTATATCGCTTTCGCCGAGTTCATATATTTCTCCGCCGCGCTCCGTCATATATTCAGCCAGCATCGCGCCGATAATATCGGGGCTGACTTCTTCCGTGTATTCGGACAGATTTGCCACGCGGCTTCTTACTGATTTTACCCCGTGTCCCGCAAGCTTTTCCCCGTCCGCTCTCAGCGCCTCGGACATAGCCTCAAGGTCGGCGCTTATCAGCAGCGTGCCGTGAAACAGCGACCTGCCGCCGCGCGAACACATCGCCGTGCCGGAGATTTTTCTGCCGCCGACAAGAATGTCGTTTCGCCCGGAAAGCTCCGCTTCAACGCCGAGGGAGCGAAGAACATCTATAACGGGTCGGCACAGTTCAACTCTGTCCGCTTCGCCGTTTATAATGAACGAAAAATTGAGGTTGCCCGCGTCGTGATAAACTGCCCCGCCGCCGGTCATACGCTTGACAACGGGCAGGGAGCGGGTGCGGACATAATCACCGTTTATCTCGTCCGCCGCGTTCTGATTTCTGCCGATTACAATGCACGGCTCGTTTTGCCAGAGCAGGAAAAAATCTTCGTCCTTTTCGCAGAGAAAGTATTCCTCAGCCGACAGGTTGAAAAACGGATCGTTGCTGTCGAGCGTCAGAATAAACACAAAACTCATCTCCGAAAATCTGTTGCCCTTTATGATATCATTTCGCGGGAAGAAAATCAATAATAAGCGCGAACGAAACGCAAAAAAAGCCGCCCTGCGAGTTTTGCAGAGCGGCTCGTCTGTGTTATTTAAACAGCTTCTTTATAAAATTAATTATAGATGACGTGATTTTAAGAATCGGCTTGAAGATTGCCTGGAAAGCCTTGACAACGAGCGATTTGTCCGTGCCGTTGTCGTTCTCTATTTCGGCATAGAAAGCGTCATAGTCGCCGTTTTCGTATCTTTCAAGCATTTCGCCGAAGGTGACGTCCTTTTCCTCGCCGTCCTTCATAACGCTTATCTTCACATAGATGTCCTTGAAGGTGAGGTACTCGGAGTCGGGATCGACGCACTCGAATCTCTTGCCGTCCGTAGAGTCTGCCGTCTTGATTCCGTCGAAGGTCAGAACGTCGAAGTGGAGATACATGGCGTCGGGGTATCTCGATGCGTAGTAGGCGAGGTATCTTCCGGCGACGCCGTCAAAAACGGTGAGCGTGCCCTTGAAGTTTATAACCTTCTTCTCCTCGTCGTAGCTTACTGTCACAAGCGGCATCTCATTATCAAGGGCGAAAGCCTGCGCGGCGGTGTTTTTTTCGTCGCAGATGAGCAGGAATTTTTCGTTGTGACCGTCAAACGCATCGTACTCTATTTCCGTGTCGCCCTCCGTTGTTATCGCAACGGTCATGAGGTCGCCGCAGTTTGCGAATGCGAGGGAGTTTATATTTTTTACATCGCTTCCGAGCAGTACCTCGTTGAGATGGGGGAAGCTGTTGAACGCATTCTTGCCGACGGAGGTCACTCCGTTGCCGAATACAACTCCCGTGACCAAATTGGCGTTGCTGCTCCAGGTGTAGTCTGCGACATTGTCATAGGAATACATGTCGCCGCTGCCCTCGACCGTTATCTGATAGAGGTCGGGCTGGAAGCTCCATGTGAGGTTGTCGCCGCATACGCCGCTCGTCTGACCGTAGTTGTAGACAATCTTGATGTTCTTGAGCGCAGATGCAACGTCAACAACATTTATCTTGTCCCAGTCGCTCTTTGTGCCGCGATAGTATATAGTATCTATCCTGTTCGTGCCGCCGAGCGCACCGATTTCTATCTTCTTTATGCCCTTTCCGACAACGACGGTTCTGAGCTTCGGGCATATAGAGAATATATTTTTGAAAGTGTCTACTTTGTCATTGAACTCAAAATGTGTCAGCGGTGTGCTGCTGAATGCTTGAGTTCCTACATATTCAACCGAGTCGGGGAGATAGAACTCTGTCATTCCGCATCCGTCGAATGCTACCTGGTCTATCATTCTGACTGTGTCGGGGACTGTGGTTATCTTGAGCGAGCCGCAGTTCCTGAACGCGGCATACGGAATTTTCTTGATAGCATATGAGAAAGTTACATCAGTAAGATTCGCGCAGTTGTAGAAAGCATATTGATCTATGTTGCAGTTTATATCGAATGTGAAAGCTTTCTCGAAGTTCGGGCAGTGGAGCAGGAGCGACTTGTCCTTGTTATAGAGCACTCCGCGCTCGTCTGCGCTGTAGTTCGGGTTGGCGGCGTCTACCGTAATTGCCGCAGGGCAGCCGCTGAAAGTGTATCCGGGAATTGATATCTCTGTAAGATTTTTCGATATATTTATCTCTTTGAGCGCACAGCCTGTGAAAGCCATATTGCCTATCGTTGTGACAGAATCCGGAATATTTACGCTTTCAAGCTTTCTGCAGCCAATAAAGCATTCCCGTGGAATAGTTTCAAGACCCTCGGGCAGAGTTGCCTTTGTCATTTTCCAACAGTCACGGAATGCGCCGACGCCTATTGTCTTTACGGAGCCCGGGATAGTGATGTCAACAAGCTTTGTCGCACTGTAAAAAGCGTAATCGCCGATGGTTTCAAGTCCGCTCGGGAGATTGACATCTGTAACTCCCGTGTTCGCGAACGCATATGGCGCGATTTCTTTTACAGTAGATGCAACCGTGCACTCGACAACATCGTAGTCAGCCGTTGTATTTTGGGCAGGGAACCTGATGAGCTTTGTCTTGTCCTTGTTGTAGAGAATTCCGTTGAGCGAGCTGAGATACGGGTTGCCGGAATCGACCTCGAACGATTTCATGTAATAGAACGGCTGTATCGAGTCGCAGAACACTCTCGCATCGGTTACGTTTATGTTCTTGCCGATTTTAACCTTGAGAGCGTATGTGTTTATTTCCGAGGTGTCCCATTTCTTTATGTCATTGACCGTCAAAGTGCCGCTTCCTGTTATGGTTACAGTACTTTTGGATCTGTCGAAGGTGAAGGTTATCTCCTCCGGCTCTTCCTCTTCGCTGTAATTATAAACAACATTTGCCGATTTAATGGCGCTGTTGTTGTAGCTGTCTATAGTTATGAGCTTCCAGAGTTCCTCTGTGCCGCGGTAATTTACCGTATTCAGCGATGAATCGAACGCAGCGCCGTCAACTCTCTGAAGCGTCGCGGGGAGAGTTACGGTATTGAGATTTTTGCAGCCGTTGAAAGCATATGTCGGTATGGCGCGCAGGTTATATGCAATGTCAACGTTTCTGAGATTTTCGCACCCCTTGAATGCATATTTATTGAGATCACATCTGACGGTGTAGTCAAAAGTATACGGAAGATTCGGGCAGTAGTAGAGCAGGGTCTTGTCCTTGTTGTAGAGCACACCGAGATCGTCCGTGCTGAAATACTGATTTTCGGGGTCGACTGTCAGGGCAATATTGAGTCCGCCGAAATTTCTTCCGGGGGAGTCGGTAAATGTCTGAAGATTTTTCGGCAGCTTCAGGGTTTTAAGCTTGGTGCAGCCAAAGAATGCGATGTCGCCTATAGTTGTCAGTGAATCGGGAAGATTTACTGTTTCGAGACTTCTGCATCTGTCAAATGCGTCTTCGGGTATCGCGGTAACGCCCTCTTCAATGGTTACCTTGTTGAGCAGATTGCACTGAGCCAGAACGCCTTTGCCCATCGAGGTCACCGTGCCGGGTATTGTGATATAGAGCAAATTGCCGCAGTTGTCAAACGCAAAGTTTTCTATTGTCTCAAGACCGTCGTTAAGGAATATTGTTTTGAGAGCGGAAGAAAACTCAAAAGCACGGTAAGAAATGGTTTTCACGGTATCGGGAACGGTGTAAAACGAAAATTCTTTGCTCCCAGCTGGGTATTTTATGAGCACAGTCTTATCTTTGTCCATAAGCACGCCGTCGGGGTTGCAGAGATATTTATTGTTCGCGTCTACCTCATATTCATCTACAAAGTCAAAGTTCTCAAAGACGCGACCGGTTGTGATATTTACATTCGCCCCGATCTTTACATGCTCGGCGACCCATGAGCCGCCGAAAAGCCCGAAGTCGGCAACATCTTCGCCGAGTGTGCCGCTGCCGCTCAAAACGAGCGTTTTGTCGGCCGAGGTGTAGACCCAATCGACTCCGTTGACTGTGCCGCTTGCGTCCGAGCCTGCGGCAAAAGCCGCTCCGGCGCAGCCGAACACGGTCAGTGCCGCGAGAGCAATGCTCAAAAATTTCCTGAGCGTTGCTTTGATTTTACTGTTCATTGTTTCTTGCACCCTTTCTCATTATCATCATCACTTCAACAGTGAAATATCCGTTTTCATATTTGAGATTGACCTCGCCATTGTATTTCTTTGCGGCGCTTCTTATGCTGCCGATGCCGAGCCCGTGGTTCATGCTGTCGAGCTTCGCCGTTTTGACAGTGTTGTTCTTTATCTCGACTGGGTGGAGAGTGGGGTTGCTGACGGTCAGCATGAACACCGCCGAATCCTGAACGGCGTGAACGCTGATGACCGCGTTGCCAACAAGCTTGCTTGCCTCAACAGCGTTGTCCAGCGCGTTCGCAAGAATAGTGCAGAGGTCGATGTTTTCAATCCCGTCGGCGGGTATTATTCCGTCGAAATCAAGCTTAGTCTGCCAAATTGCCGCAGCGGCGCTCTTCTCGGCGAGTATGGCGTCGGCAAAGTGGTTGCCTGTCGAAAATGCACTTTTCGTCGCGTCGAGCCTGCCGTAAAGCTCGTCTATGTATTTTTCCGCCTCGCCGTACTGCCCGTCGGATATCAACGCCCTGACGGAGGTGAGATTGTTCTTGAAATCATGGCGGAACACACGCATATCGCGGTTCTTCTGAACCATATTATTGTAGTGGTTGAGCTCGAGCTCAAGCTGCTTCTCCATCGCGCGCTTTCTCTGCGAAGCGATAAGATATTTTGTAACCAGATACGCTATGCATCCGACGATGAGCACGGACGAAAGCATAGTCAGCGCGTTTGCCGTCTCTTTGGAATAATCCGCGTTGAGCGACACAGTGACGCTGTAATATGCGGCGAGAAATGCCGCGTATATCATCAGGCTTGCGACAGGCGGGAATTTGTCGAAGGCTTCCGTGAGGTCTGCCCGTCCGCGCCTTCTGACGATCAGCGCGGTGGCGGCGAATATAATTAGATATATGACAATACGGGTTATCAGCTGACCTATGACGCCGAGCCTCATGGCATAGTTCAATATGAACGCCAGGTAGTCAAGGCTCGATACCATGGCTATTCCTATCCATAAAAAGGCCGTCTTTTTGCGCGACTTGAACATCAGATAGGGATAGACGATGTGGCACAGAGTCGATGTCATGTCAACGGTGTCGGCCACATCGAGGTATTTCGGCAAAAATGCCGGAGCGAAGCTCAGTGCGGCGAGGCCGAGGCAGAAAACGTCGAGCGGGATTTTCCTCGTTTTCGTTTCGTAACCGACCGAATGCAGAAATGTGTGCACAAGCAGTATACAGCACACGCAGCTGATGAGGTTCAGCGGCGGGCAAACGGCGTTTAGCACCTTAACATTGTTCATCTTCTGTTACCCCTATACTTTAAAGTGCGTTGCGCTGCCGTGCCAGCTCGCGAAGCTTTCTGGATATCTTGTTTAAGCTTTTCGCTCTGATAGGAATGCTCTCCTCACGGTTCTTTATGTATATACCATCCGTATTAAGGTAATCTATCATCGACAGATTCGTCAGATAGCTGCGGTGCGTGCGGAAAAAGTGAAAAGGCGTAAGCTCCTTTTCAAGGCTGTCGAGAGACCTTTTGCAGACGAACACTTTCTCTTCGCCGCCGCTGTCGTAGTGGATATATGCGTCCTTACGCTCGACTTTTATAAAATATATGCTGTCTATGTCGATGAGCTTTGAATCCCCGCCGTTTCTGACGAGCAGGCGGCGGAATGAATATGCGTCCTTGTCCAGCTCGTTGAGCGCACGGTAGAGCTTCTCTTTCTCAACGGGCTTTGTGAGATAGCGATGCGCATGAACCTCAAAAGCGTCGTAGACGATGTCGTCGTATTGCGAGATGAATATAATAGTCTTCGTTGTCATATATTCTTCTCTGATACGCTTTGCAAGCTCGAACCCGTCTATATCCGGCATTCGGTAATCGAGAAGAAAAACATCGAATTCACCGATTCTCTCCGCCAACTCCTCGGAGTTTGAAAAGGCCGTAGCACTTATTCCGTAGGCTGCCTTTCGCGGATATTCTTCAATGAGCGACATTATCTCCCGAAGTTCCCGCAAATCGTCGTCACATACCGCAATTCTCAATATAATCTACCCCCAAAAAAGAACAAAAAACTTCCTATTGCATTTTAATACTTTAAACAATTTCTGTCAATGAATTTGGATGCTTTGCCCAAAAAAATTTAGTTAATACCGAAAAAAGTAATGTTCGTACTGAGGGGGTAACCTTTTAATTCTTCTTCCCGTTTTTGCGCTTTTTCGGCAGTCCCTGCGCAATATGCGGAAAAGAATTTTCCGTCTGCGAGGTCGGCTGAATGTTGTAGGTTCCGTATTTGTTCACCATGTCGAATGAGTCCTCGGGTTCGCCCATGACGGGTTCGGAGCTCGGTGTGGGGCAGTGGCTGCCGTCGAATTTTTTGTCGGTTTCTTTATTCATTTTAATTTTATCCTTTCTGATAGAAAAAAGCGCCTTTGCATTTATTATCGTTTCCGCCCGACGCCGAAAAAATTTACTCGTTCACAAAGATTTAAAGAAATTTTTATATTCTCTTTAAACCCTATTGCAATTTTGCGTCTAATTATTGTATAATTATGGCACATTTTCAAAAGGAGTGTCGCTTTTTCATGAAAGAAGAACACAGAAAGTATGCCGAAGAGGTATACGACATAATCAATCATGCCGCGAAGAACATCGGCGCGAGATTGCCGGGTTCGGACGGCGAAAAAAAGTTTGCTGCCTATATGGGCGATAAGCTCAGAGAGATCGGCATCGAGCCCGTTCGCGAAGAGTTTGCGGTTTCCCCGCGTGCGTCCATCGGCGGAATCCCCTATGCAGGCTGGCTCGGTCTCGCGCTGAGCGCCCTTGTCTATATCGCAATGGGCATCCCCGCAGTCTGGTACGGCATGGCGCTCGCATCGGCGGCATGCATCGTCTGGCTTGTCTGCAGCGTTTTCCTTTATAAGACCTGGTTCGATATGTTCTTCAAGCAGGAAGTATCGCAGAACACCTATGGCGAGCTGCTCCCGGAGGACGGCAAGTATGACTACACCATCATCCTCTCCGGCCATACCGACACCAGCTGGAACTGGCGTCATTCCGAGCACGCTTCGAAGTTCGCTAAGACAAACCCCGCACTCGGCCTCGTTGCCACCTTCGTCAAGGTCGGCTTCGGCGCTCTCTGCTTCTTCTTCCTTGCAGGCACTTCGATTGCCGTCGCGACCCTCTACACCGGCTATTATTTCGGCGCAAGCTGGGCAGCGGAAGCTTTCGCTTCTCCCGCGTTCGTGAACTTCATGTTCGCTATGCGCTTCCTGCCTCTCGTTACAGCTATCGGCTGCGCGTTCCTTGTCATGTGGGCTGATCCCGATCCGCGCAACGCATCCCGCGGTGCTATGGATAACGCCTCCGGCTGCGCTATCAGCTATGCTGTTACAAAGTATTTCAAAGAGAATCCCGACAAGATGCCCAAGAACTGCCGCATCATCGACTTCAACTGCGGCTCTGAGGAGGCTGGACTCCGCGGTTCTCTCGCTTTTACCCGCGCTCATAAGGGCGAGGCCATTCTTGAAAACGCGTGGAACATAAATCTGGACTCCGTCGCCGATAAGGACTATTTCGAGGTCGTTATCAAGGACGATTGGCAGTTCTGCCGCTTCGACAAGGATCTTGAGGCAATGTTCAAGGATACTTTCTCGGAGCTCGGTATTCAGAGCAAGTCCAACGGCTGTATACATAACCCCGTCGGCGGCTGCGACAGCACCCCGATGACCAAGGCGGGCATGAAGTCCGTTACCTTTGCTGCTCAGGATCCGACCTTGACCTATTATTATCACACCTGGCACGATATGCCCGAGCGCTTCAGCGTTGACACCGTCGGCGACGGCTTCGATGTTGTCCTCGGCGTTATCGACAAGATCGACAAGTTCCAGCAGGCGAACGGCTTTACCGGTCCCCGCAGATAAAAGACTGTTTTGAGCGGCTGCCGCGACCCGTATTTGCGGTTTCGGGCGGCCGCTTGACTTATATTTAAGGAGGTAATAAAAATGAATCTTCAGTCAGTCATTGACAAGAAGAAAGAAGCGGCCGAGTATATGGTGAGCGAGATAACCCACATATGCAAGGACTTCGAAAAACGCGATCCCGGCTCCAAGGGCGAGCAGCAGGCATGTGAGTATATGGCGGACGTACTGAAAAACGAGTGCGGATGCGAGAGAGCCGACGTCGAGTCGTTCAAAGAGAACCCCGGTTCGTTCTTCGGCTGGATATATTTCACGATTACCTTCGTTCTCGCGGCGGTAGCTATTTCGTTCTTCTATCCGCTCGTCTCGATAATTCTTATCGTCATCGGTCTGCTTATAGTCTTTATGCAGTTCGGACTCTATAAGAAATTCATCGATCGCTTCTTCCCCGAAAAGACCGGACATAATGTCACCGCAGTCAAGAGCTGCAAGGGCGAAGTCAAGCGCCGCATATTCTTCAACGGCCATCCGGATGCCGCATGGGAGTGGCCTGTCAACTATAAGCTCGGTGGTGTCGGCTTTGAGGGTCACGCGGTTATCTGCGGCATCGGCGCTGTCTATTATCTTGTCATTTCCATAATGCTCGTAGCAAAGAACGGACTTGAGTATGTCTCGTTTGACGCAGACGAGACCCTCGGACTTCTCCGCCTCATTGGTCTCGTGTTCGTCCCGTTCCTTATCGGCCTTTATTGGATGTGGAACGAGAACCGCGTTGTTGACGGCGCGAACGACAACCTTTCCGGCTGCTATATGGGCATAGCCATCCTCAAGGCTCTCAAGGAAGAGGGCATCGAGTTTGAGAACACCGAAGTCGGCGTTATCCTCACCGGCTCCGAGGAAGCTGGTCTGCGCGGCGCAAAGGCGTGGTGCGCGGCTCATAAGGGCGAGTTCGACGATGTCCCGACTTTCATCTTCTCTTATGATACGATTCACGATCCCAAGTATCTTATGACCAACTACCGCGACCTCAACGGCACGGTCAAGGCGGATAAAGATGTCTCCGACCTGTTCATGGAGGCTGCTAAAGAGCTTGATATCTCCTGCAAGAAGGGCTGGGTTCCGCCTCTCGGCGGCGCTACCGACTCCGCAGCGTTCGCGCAGGCGGGCTTCAGAGCGACCGGCGTCACCGGACTCAACCATAAGCTTGAGGACTACTATCACACCAGAAGAGACACATATGACAACATGAACGAGCAGGGTCTCGCCGATTGCTTCGCAATCAGCGTCAAGGCTCTCGAGATGTTCGATAACGGCGCAAAGCAGTAAATTTTATCTTAAATAAGCTCACCCCGGACTGTATTTTACAGCCCGGGGTTTTGTCTGTCGAAAAAGTATATTATTGCACGGCCTCAAGGCTCACCTGTGTAAGGGGAGCTGTCACGGCTTCGCCGTGACTGAGGGGTTGTTGTAATGGAAGCTCAAATTCAAAACAACTCCTCCGGCGCACCGTGCCATCTCATTTTACACAAGTAATGCTTTGATGCCTGCAAAGCATTCAAAAATGTTTTTTGCTACAGACTGCCCCGGACTGTATTTTACAGCCCGGGGTTTTGTCTTTTATATATTTTTTATCCCAAATCCGGCTCGGCGGTTATCTCGACCTCCGCCTTCTCGCAGCCCTCAAGTTCGAGTACGATTATCTCATTATCGTCCTTGAGCAGGACTCCGGGAATGTACAGCGCGCGCTGGGGACCTATCTCCCAGTAGCGGCCGATGTTGAAGCCGTTTATGTATACGCAGCCCTTCTTGAACCCGTCAAGGTGAACGAAGCAGTCATTTTGGCTCTGCGCCTTGAAGTGTCCGCGCATGAAGAGGGGATACTTGCCGCCCTCGAGCGAAAAGTCTATCTTCTCGGGGTTGTCGAGCGGAAGTGTGACAACATCGTAGCCCATGAGATTCTGATTGCCGTAGCGGATGGCGTCAATGCCCTTGCGGTCGTAGAGGTGCTCGCCGTAGTTCACTCGTCCCATCGCGTCAACCAATACGCCTATGGTGCAGCCGTCCGTGCAGCCGTCGAATTTGAATGTATCGTAGCCCTTGACTTTGTTCTCGTCACGGCGATCAATAGTCGCCTTGCGCTCGCCGTCTATATAGACATACGCAGTGTCGTGGACATTCGCAACGCGCAGCTCGCGCGGGTCATATATCTGTTCAAGCTTTGTCTCGTAATAGATCATGCCGCTGTTCTGACCGAAATATTCCATGCTCTCGGGCAGGGGAACACGGTGGCGCTCGCCGAGATTGTCGAAGTTGCTCATAAGCGAGGTGCTCTCGTCAAGCTCGACTTTGCCTATCGTCTGGAGCTCCGGCGATGCGGGAAGCTCGGTCTCGGGCAGGTTCTGAGCCTTGAGCAGAAGCTCTCTGACTGCATAATATGCGGGCGTGTAGTCGCCCCATTCGGTCAGCAGCGCGCAGTAGTCGTAGCTCGTGACCGTCGGCTGATATTCTTCGTAGCAGTTCGCTCCGGCAGTGAAGCCGAAGTTCGTGCCACCGTGGAACATGTAGAAATTGAAGCTCGCGTCGATGTCAAGAAAATCTTTAATCTCGCCCGCAACGCTGTCTGAGCCGCGAGTGTGATGTTCCTCGCCCCAGTGGTCGAACCAGCCGCACCAGAACTCGGTGCACATCTTCGGGGTGTTCTCATGGAATCTGTCCATGGCGTTGAATATCTCGGACGCGCGCGAACCGAAGTTCAGCGTCTTGAACACATCGGGGAGCGTGCCGCCGGAGAGCATGCTGTTGTCGTCGCCGTCGGAGGTGAAGAGCATAACCTTTGTGCCGCAGTCGAGCATCAGCTTTTCAATATATCTGAGATATTCCTTGTCGTTGCCGTAGCTTCCGTATTCGTTCTCAATCTGCATCGCGATTATATTTCCACCCTCGCTCTGCTGAAGATCGCCGATCTCCTCAAACAGCCTGTGATAGAAGTCCGAAACATGCTGCAAATATTCGGGATAGGCGCAGCGCAGACGCATGTTTCTGTCCTTGAGCAGCCATGCGGGCAGTCCGCCAAAGTCCCATTCCGCGCAGATATACGGACCGGGTCTGACTATCGCATAGAGCCCGACCTCCTGCGCCGTCTTGATAAAACGCCTGATGTCGAACCTGCCGGTGAAGTCAAATTCGCCCTTCCGCGGCTCATGCATGTTCCAGCAGACATATGTTTCAACCGTGTTGAAACCCGCCGCCTTGAGCTTTCTGAGCCTGTCCTCCCAGTATTCGGGCATGATGCGGAAATAGTGCATCGAGCCGGAATATATGCGGAAGCTCTTGCCGTCCATTTTGAACTCGCCGTCTTTTATAGTGAGCATTTATTCTGTTCCCCCTTGGGCTTTTTAGTTGATTATACAATACCGCCAATGTGCAGTCAATAAAAATACCGGCAGATTTTACTCTGCCGGTAAATTGTTTTTTTGAAGCTTTTCTTATGCCTTGTTGACCGATCCGAACAGCTCCATCTTCTCTTTGACGGTAGCCTTGATAGCCTCGAAGCCGGGTGCGAGAAGCTTTCTGGGATCGAAGCCCTTGCCCTCGAGATCCTTGCCTGCCTCGATGTACTTTCTGGTAGCGTCAGCGAAAGCGAGCTGGCACTCGGTGTTGACGTTGATCTTGGAAACGCCGAGGGAGATAGCTTCCTTTATCATGTCTGCGGGGATGCCTGTGCCGCCGTGGAGAACGAGGGGCATCTCGCCGGTGAGCTCCTGGATGTTGGCGAGAACGTCAAATCTCAAGCCCTTCCAGTTTGCGGGATACTTGCCGTGGATGTTGCCGATGCCCGCTGCGAGCATATCGACGCCGAGATCAGCGATCATCTTGCATTCGTTGGGGTCAGCAACTTCGCCGCCGCCGATAACGCCGTCCTCTTCGCCGCCGATGGCGCCGACTTCAGCCTCAACGGAAATGCCCTTCGAGTGAGCGAGAGCGATTATCTCCTTGGTCTTCTCGATGTTTTCCTCAATGCCGTAGTGAGAGCCGTCGAACATGACGGAGGAGAAGCCCGCCTCGATGCACTTGAGCGCGCCCTCATAGGAGCCGTGATCAAGGTGAAGCGCAACGGGAACGGTAATTCCGAGCTCGTCGACCATAGCGTCAACCATGGCGGTGACGGTCTTGAAGCCGCACATATACTTGCCTGCGCCTTCGGACACGCCGAGGATAACGGGGGAGTTGAGCTCCTGAGCGGTGAGAAGAATAGCCTTCGTCCACTCAAGGTTGTTGATATTGAAGTGACCGACCGCGTACTTGCCGGCCTTTGCATCTTTGAGCATTTTTGCTGCGGAAACTAACATAGTAAAAACCTCCTAAGTTTTATGGCTTTATTATACACCATGAGTTTCAAAAAATCAATATTATCGATCCTCGCGGAAGTAAGAAAGTCCGAGGCTCGCGGGAGGCAGATTCTCGCGCTTGCGGCGCATGCTGACCGCGACAAGGACGATTATCGTAACAACATAGGGAGTCATCATGAACAGTTCCTGCGCGCCGAAGCTGAGGTTCGGGATGTAGTTGTGAACGACCATGAGACCGCCGAAGAGGAACGAGCCGAGGATGCCGAGATCGGGCTTCCAGACGGCGAAGATAACGAGCGCGATTGCAAGCCAGCCGCGGTCGCCGAAGCCGTTGTTCGACCAGACGCCGTTCGCGTAGTCCATGACGTAGTAGAGACCGCCGAGACCCGCTATAACGCTGCCGACGATTGTCGAGACATATTTGTATCTGCCGACGTTGATGCCCGCCGCGTCACTTGTTGCGGGATTCTCGCCGACCGCGCGCAGCTGAAGTCCTGTGCGCGTGTGCTTGAAGAAATAGGCGGTGATGAGTGCGATGATTATCGCGGCGTAAGCGAGGAAGCTGTAGGAGAAGAATATATCTCCGACCTTTCCGAGCTTTGCGGCGAACGGGAGCGTTGTCTTGAAGCAGTTGCTCGTTGCGCTCAGCGCTATCGAGGGGATGTCACTGCCGGTTATCTTTATCAGCGAGCCGCCGAAGAAGTTGCCGAAGCCGACGCCGAAAGTTGTCATCGCAAGACCAGTGACGTTCTGGTTTGCACGCAGAGTGACGGTCAGGAAGCAGTAAAGCAGACCCATGAGCGCCGAGCCCAAAATGCTCGAGAGCAGGGGAATGAGCACTGCGAGGAACGGGTTCACCGTCTCGACGCTCTTCTCATAGAAGAACGCGCCGATAACGCCGGAGATGCCGCCGACATACATGATGCCGGGGATACCGAGGTTCAGGTTGCCGCCCTTTTCGGTTATCGTCTCGCCCGTTGAGCCGAAGAGCAGAGGAATGCTCTGCATTATAGCACGCTGAATGAATGTGATTATCATTATGCCTTCGCCTCCTTGCTGCGGAACTTGACAGAGTAGTTGATGAAGAACTCACTGCCGATGATGAAGAAGATTATTATGCCGGTTATGATATCTGCGAACGAGCTGTTTAGCCCGAGGCTCGTCGATATCTGAATTGCGCCCTTCTGGAAGAAAACGATGAGCAGCGAGGTGAGGATCATGTAGGCGGGGTTGAACTTTGCGAGCCACGATACCATTATCGCGGTGAATCCGCGTCCGCCGACTGTGTTTGTCGCGATGGTGTGGTCGGTGCCGCTGACGAGCAGAAGTCCGGTAACGCCGCAGAGCGCGCCGGAGAGGAGCATCGTGCGCATGATGACTTTCTTGACGTTGATGCCTATGTAGCGCGCGGTGTTTTCGCTCTCGCCGACGACGGAGAGCTCATAGCCGTGCTTGCTGTATTTGAGATAGATGTACATGAAAACGGTCAGCGCCGCAACGATAAGTATGTTGAGCAGGTAGTCCTGACCGCCGAGGCTCGGAAGCCAGCCGTTGGGGCTGAGACCGGTGTAATGCTCGCGGAGGCTCGAAACCCAGCCGTTGTGGCTGACGCTGTTGATGACTCCGATGTGACCCGAGCCCTTGGGGTTCGACCACTTGTAGCAGAAGTAAGCGACTATCTGCGTTGCGATGTAGTTCATCATCAGCGTGAAGAGCGTCTCGTTGGTGTTCCACTTCGCCTTGAAGAACGCGGGGATGAAAGCCCATATCGCGCCCGCAACAATGCTCGTTATAATCATAACGGGGAAGAGAAGATAGGACGGCAGCTTGTCGCCGAAGAGGATCATGCACGCCGCCGTCGCGAAGCCGCCCATGAGAGCCTGTCCCTCTGCGCCGATGTTCCAGAATTTCATCTTGAATGCGGGAGTGACTGCGAGCGAAATGCAAAGGAGCATTGCAAGATTCTGGAACAGGCTCCATATGCGCCTTGGCGAGCCGACCGCGCCGAAGATTATTGCGGAATAGACCTCCGCGGGATTCTGACCGGTGATAGCGACGGTCACAATGGAGCAGAGGAGCAGCGCCAGAATGACCGCGCCGATCCTGATAAGCCATGCCGCCCATGAGGGAACGGTGCTGCGCTTGACTATGTGGAAAAGAGGCTCGCGCTTCTGTCCGTTTGACTTACTCATGGGTTTCACCTCCGTCGGTTTTTGTCATAAGCAGACCGAGCTCTTCCTTTGTGGAAGTCCTTGCGTTAACCACTCCCGTTATCTTGCCGGAGTTTATGACGAGGATTCGGTCGCAGAGCTCAAGCAGAACGTCGAGATCCTCGCCGACAAATATAACGGCGACGCCCTTTTCCTTCTGCTGATTGAGCAGGTTATATATGAGATAAGATGAGTTGATGTCAAGTCCGCGCACGGGGTAGGCAGCCATAAAGACCGTGGGGGAGGAAGCAATCTCACGGCCGACGAGCACCTTCTGCACGTTGCCGCCGGAGAGACGGCGGACGGGCGTATTCGCGCTCGGGGTTACAACTTCGAGGTCGCTTATAACTTTTTCTGCGAGCGTCTTGGGCTTCTTGCGCTCAAGGAACGCGCCCTTGCCCTTGCGGTAGCTTCGCAGCATCATGTTGTCGATGATATCCATGTTGCCGACGAGTCCCATGCCGAGTCTGTCCTCGGGGACGAACGACAGGCGCACGCCGAGCTCGCGGATCTGCATGGGCGTCTTGTCGCGCAGGTTGTCCTGGCCGCCGGTCTTGGGGTTGTTGTACATGATCTCGCCGCTGTTGAGATGCTGAAGTCCTGCGATGGATTCGAGCAGCTCGCGCTGACCGCTTCCGGCGATGCCCGCGATGCCAAGAATCTCGCCCGAACGCGCGGTGAACGAGATGTCGTCAAGAAGCTTGACTCCGTCGCGGTTGATGCAGCTGATGTCCCTGACAACGAGCCTGTCCACAGGGTCAACCGGATCGCTGCGGTCGATGTTGAGGCTTATCTTCTTGCCGACCATCATCTCTGTAAGCTCTGATTCGTTCGTCTCTGCGGTGTTGACCGTGCCGATGTATTCGCCCTTTCTGAGAACCGATACGCGGTCGGAGAGGGAGAGCACCTCGTGGAGCTTATGGGTGATGATTATGATAGCCTTGCCGTCGTCGCGCATGCGGCGCAGGACGTCAAAGAGCTTGAGCGTCTCCTGCGGAGTGAGAACGGCGGTGGGCTCGTCAAGAATAAGGATGTCCGCGCCTCTGTAAAGCACCTTGATTATCTCAACGGTCTGCTTTTCGGAGACGGACATCTCGTATATCTTCTTGTTCGGGTCGATGTCAAAGCCGTACTGCTCGCTTATCTTTTTTATGCGCTCGGCAGACTTTTTGACATTGAATTTGCCCTCGTCAAGACCGAGGATGATATTCTCCGTTGCGGAGAACACGTCCACGAGCTTGAAATGCTGATGGACCATACCTATTTTGTAGTCAAGCGCGTCTTTGGGGGAGCGGATGACCACCTCTTTGCCGTCGATGAAAATCTGACCGTGATCCGGATAGTAAATTCCGGCGATCATGTTCATCAGCGTTGTTTTTCCTGAGCCGTTTTCGCCGAGAATGGAGAGTATCTCGCCGCGGTTGACGGTCAGACATACATCCTTGTTGGCAACGATGCTTCCGAAGCTTTTTGAAATATTTTTCAGTTCGATTGCTGCGTTCAAGTCCACTTATCCTCCTATTTTAAATCTCAAAAGCCGATTAAGACAGGAAGGATAATCGGCTTTTCAAACCTAAAATCTTTTTAATTTAACTTTAACTGCTTCAGACGGAGCGGCTTTCGTCGCCCCGTCTGAATTAAAGCTATTATGTGTTAATAGGCTGTGTTGAGAAGAGTAATGCCGTCGATTTTGATATCGAAGTAAGGAGCGGAACGCTTCTCGGACTCGTGGAAATAACCGTTGGAAATAACTTCGGTGTCAGGAGTGTTCTTATCGTCTTTGTTAACATCAGCCATGTAGCTGGTGAGAGTTTTGCCATTAACGGTGAAGGTGGATGTGTCGAAAACATGGAGAGTGCCGGCCTTGAACTGCTCTTCGGCAGCCTTGATGGCCTCGGCAGTGCCGGGAGCGGCGACCTTCTCGTTGATGGGGGTCAGCTCGACAGCGCCCTCGTTGATGCCCTTGCACCAGTCGGTGGCGATCTCTTTGCCGTCTCTGACGCACTCGATCATGTACTTCATGTAGGGCATCCAGTTGATTCTGGACGAAACGATGAAGGTGTTCGGGCAAGCGTCAAGAGTGGAGCCGTTGTAAGAAACGTTGGGGATACCTGCGTTCTCGCAAGCGGTGGGAGCGCCCATGGAGTCGGCGTGCTGGCTGATGAGCTTGCAGCCTCTGCCGATAAGCAGGGTAGCAGCTTCCTTCTCCTTGGCCTCGTCGTACCAGGAACCGGTGAACTTGACTTCCATTGTAGCCTCTTTGCAGACGGATCTTACGCCGAGGAAGAATGCGGTGTAGCCGGAAATAACCTCTGCATAGGTATATGCGCCGACATAGCCTATCTTAGCGTCCTTAGCTTCGAACTTGCCTTCCTTGATCATAGCGTTGAGCTTCATGCCTGCGGCGATACCCGCAAGGTAACGGCCCTCGTAGATGGAAGCGAAAGCATTGTGGAAGTTCTTGAGACCCTTGGTGTGAGCCTGAGTGCCGGTAGCGTGGCAGAACTGGACGTCCGGATACTTCTCGGCAGCCTGGATCATGAAATCCTCGTGGCCGAAGCTGTCGGCGAAAACAACGGAGCAGCCCTGATCGGCAAGGTCGGCCGCCGCATCGAAGCAGTCAGCAGTCTCGCTGATGCCGGTCTTCTTGACTATCTCAACGCCAAGCTCCTTGCAAGCTTCCTCAGCTGCGGTGATGAAGTTCTTGTCATAAGTCGAGTTCTCGTCGTGAAGGAAGATAAAACCAACCTTCATTTTCTTCTCGCCGCCGTCCTTGCTGCTGCAAGCTGCAAAGCTGAAAATGGTGGCGAGCGCAAGAACGATCGCGAGGATTCTTGTGAATTTCTTCATTTTTTGACTTACCTCCAAAAAATTTTTTTATATTTATCCCGCAGTCCTGCACGGGAAAAAATAACTCAGTCGTCCTGTTCTTTGAATGTTATTGTTCCGTTGCCCATCTTCTCGATGATGGCGAGGGATTCGACTCTCGCGCCCTTCTCTTCGAGAACCTTTCTGCCGGGCTGGAAGCCTTTTTCAATGGCGATGCCGACGCCCTCAAGCTCGGCGCCCGCCTGGTTGATTATATCGATAAGCCCCGAAACGGCGGCGCCGTTTGCAAGGAAATCGTCGATGATGAGTATCTTGTCGTCCTTGTTTATGTAGTCTTTCGACACTGTAACAAGGCTGTCCGTGCCCTTTGTGAAGGAGTGGACAACGGAGGAGTAGACATTGCTGCCCACATTTTTGTGCGCGCCCTTTTTGGCAAAAACAACAGGCACAGAGAAATATTGCGCAGTTATGCACGCGATCCCTATGCCCGATGCTTCGATAGTCAGAATTTTATTTATATTACACCCGTCAAAACGGCGCTTGAACTCCTTGCCGATCTCCTGAAGAAGGTGCACGTCGATCTGGTGATTGAGAAACATATCCACCTTGAGAATATCGTCCCCGATCACTTTGCCGTCAGCAATTATGCGCTCCTCAAGCAGCTTCAAATCCTCGTTCCCCCTAAAGAAAAGTTCGGTGAAAATACAATAATAGTATAGGGCTTTTTGGGGGTAAAAGCAAGGAAAAGTTTAAAAATCTGCATTTTATACAAACGCCGTCGGAAAAAATCGGATAAGTGTATGAATATGTCAATTTTGTGTACAAACTGTGTCAGTTTCTGCTGATGTTTCCTGCAAAAACGTAACCTGTTGTGTTTTTGAATTCTATGACATACCACCCGTTGAGTGCGCCGGTTATTTTTGCGGCGCTTCCGTTGGGGAGAGTGCCGATAACGGCGGAGGTCATATTCGGCGCACGGCGGACGTTCAGAACCCCGCCCCGCGTGCTAACGGTACCCGTGGCGGGAAAAACGGGCGGATAGTACTGCACGCCGAGAAAGTCCGCAATGCTTATGACAAGATTTTCGCCTATCGCGTCGATGTTGTCGGCTATCCACCGCGCATCCTGCTCGTTGTCGTGGTAGGCAAGCTCAAGGTAAACCGCAGGAGCCTTCGAACGCTTAAGCTCAAGCAGTGTTGTTGAGGTGCGCGTGTTCACAAGCTCCGGCTCGGGATATATCTCGCGCAGTCCGTTTGCGATTATCTCCGCCGCTCGCTTTCCCTGCGCGCTCGTCGGATAGTAGTAGACATCGGGTCCGCGCAGCATACCCTCATATATCTCGGGCGCGGCGTTTGAGTGCAGGGCGAGATAGAGCCGATAGTTTCCTCTATTTCCGCGTGCAACAGCCGCCGCGGCGTTGCCGTTCGGGTCGTTCCTGCCGTAGCTTATCCCGCTTGAAGAGAGATACGGCTCCATTGCGTCGGCGAGGAGATTCATGTAGTATTTCTCGCTCCCGCCGATTATGTAGGGGTTATAGTCCTGAGTTGAAGGACTGAGATAGACATCGGGCATAAAAATACCTCCGCATATTCATTTACTATAAGAATATGCGGAGGGAGTGTTGTTGGTTAATTGCCTCGCTTGCGCCCAATAATAAAGTCTGATTTTGTAGGGTGCGGCGACCTCGACGCACCGCTGCCGCGCGAGCGGCACAAAAGCTCTAACAAACTTATCGTAATACAATAAATCCCACCAAATTGCTGTGCGGTGCTGTTGATTAATGGCTCGGTTTGCCGATTATTTATCTAAGAAAAAGCAAATATATTAAAACGAAGGTCACGGAAAGCAGAAAAATAATTATATGTATTTGTCCTCTGATCATGTAACGCTTTCTATATTCACGCAAAGCTGAAAGATCTTCATCCGTCAAAAAGCGAGTTAAGTAAACATGATACCAAACATCAACGGCAAGATAATCGCATTGCTCTCCGTTGCCCTCATGAAACTGCGGATTTCTTCTTTCTAAAAATGCGACATCATCCCATTTCCGTTTCTTGTATTCCAAATTGTATCTATAATGTTCTGTCAGAATAACATATTTTAAATCTTCTCTGATTTCCTGCTTTTTGAAAACGAATATACAACTATACCTTATTTCAACAAGCTTGTAACCCTTTTTGCGCATTTTTTCCAAATATTTCGCCATTCGTTCGGGCATGGCTAAAGAAAACAAAAAGAATTTATAGACAAATGTATGGTCGTTTTTCATTTTATTTCTCCGTTTTATTTTGATGATTTGTTTCTCGATGGTCGTTAGTCTAAATATAGCATATTCAGCAGATTTAGGCAAGTTCGTTATTAAACCGTGTGCCGGAATTACAGGCTTATAGATACCCCAATAAAAAACAGGGGAAACAGATATTATCCGTTTTCCCTGCATGAAGTTTTATATATCCAGCGCCGACGCATTCTCGGTTATGTCGCTCTTTGCAAAGCCGTTGTCCTTGTCAAAATAGAACACGCTTCCGCCGTCGTTTCCGCACATGGCGGAGAAATGACCGTCTTTGAATATGAGCGCCGCGCCGTCCTCGGCTCCGATGCCCGAGACTCGGCAGCCTATTACGGCTGTCCCGAAGCTTTGCCAGCGTTCGCTGATGAAGTGCGGGCAGTAGCAGTAGGGGAGAAGTCCGATGCAGTCGATGAACATGAAGCTGCCGTTTTCGCCGCAGTCGTCATATCCCATGTCGAACCAGCACATTGCGCCGGAGCTGAGCCCCGAAAGGACTTTTCCGCGTTTATACGCTTCTCTGAGCGCCTCGTCCGCGCCGGTCGCCTTGAATGTGTTCATCATGAACTCGAGGTTTCCGCCGCCGGCGTAGACAATGTCCGTGTTTACGAGCGTATTATATATGTGCTCGCGGGAGTTAGCGGGGTCGGTGAGCTTGAGTATTTCAACCGTGCATCCGAGCTTTTTGAAGCTCTCCCATATGGGCTCGTCGCCCTCGGTGTCGTCGTGCCCGGCAGTCGGCAGGAACACGACATGAGGATTTTTTTTGCCCGATTCGCGGACTATTCTTTCAAATATCGGCATGACCTCGCCGTCGTCATAACGGCCGCCGCCGAGTGCGATTATCGTTCCCATTCGTCCTCCGTCAGCCGATAACAACAATGTCAAAGCCGTTGTCCTGCGCGTATTTCTCGGCGTCGCTTCCGCTCTCGGTCGAAATCGTGAGCTTGCCGACATCCTTGAATATCTCGCCGCCGAACACGGTGACTCCGGAGTGAATGGTTATCTCGTCGAGTCCGGTGCAGTTGTAGAACGCATATTTGCCGAGCTCTTCCATGCTCTCGGGCAGGACGACTGTCTTGAGCGATTTGCACTCTTCAAATGCGCCCTTTTCGAGCTTTTTGACTCCCTCGCCGATGGTGAGCTTCTCGAGAGAGGAGCAGCGGTAGAATGTGCTCACCGCAATGCTCTCAACCGTGCCGGGGATCGATATCTCGACCGCTCCGGTGCACTTGAGGAACGCGTGGTCGTCAATTTGAGTGACGCCCTCGGGGATAATTATCTTCTTTGCGCTGAAGCACTTCGCGAACGCCCAGTCGCCGATGGTCTCAACGCCCTCGGGCAGGACTATTTCGGTCAGCGCGGAGCAGAAGTAGAAAGCCTTTTCGGATATGGTCTTGGGCGCGCCGTTGAAAACAACGGTCGTAAGCTTGCTCTTTCCGGTGTAGGCGTTCTCCTGCGAGCCCTCGAACGCGCTGATGCCGATGTGCTTGATGTTCTTGCCGATAGTTACTTTTTCAAGATTGTCGCAGTACATCGCGGCATAGTTGCCGATTGCCTCGACAGAGTCGGGGAGTATGAGCTCCTTGAGCGTGCTGCTGCTTTTGAGAGCCTTATTCTCGAGACCGACTACCTTTGCGCCGTCTATCTCCGCGGGAATGGAAACAACGGGGTTGCTCCCTGTGTAGCCCGTGATGCAGGCGGTGTTGTCGGTATATAATGTATAGGTGAAGTCACCGTTCTTGACGGATTCCGTCTTGACGGTCTTGTCGAGTATGTCCTCAACCTTGATGAGCGCTGGGTCGTCGACCGTGACATCGAGGGAGAGGGCGGAGATTATCGCGTTGCCGAGATTGCCGCAGCCTGTGAAAGAGAGGCAGACAACGAGCATCAGCGCAACAACGGCTGCTATTTTACTGAATTTTTTCATCGTCTGTTCCTCACTTTCCGTTCTTCTTTGCCAGACGCTCCTGCTTCCTGCGCTCGAGGTCTGCCTTGCGCGCCTCTTCGAGTCTCTCGATCTCGACTCTGCGCGCCTCGTACTCGGCGTCGGTGTTCGCTTTTGCGTCGGCGTATCTTGCGCGGATATCGTCAAGATGCGCATAATTCTCTTTTTCCGTCAGCTGGCGTCTTGCGTCGAGAAGAGGCTTGACGCTTCTGATGTACTTCGACTTCTCGTTGACGAGCTTCTTGACGGTTCTCTTCTTCTCGAGCTGATGCGCGAAGGTGTCGTCCGGCAGAGCCTCTGCGGCCTTGAACGCATCCGTCTGAAGGCTCGACGATATTTCGGGCGAGCCGTAGAACTTTATCATTGCCTTTCTGGCGTTCTTGAGCGCGCGGGCGCGGGTTATGGCGTCGCTGCGAATCTCGCGCTCCTCGTGAGTGGACTTCGGCAGAGCCTTGGCTTCAGCCATGTCCTCTTTGCTGTAGTAGAATATTCCGGCATATCCGGCAGCCTCAAGCGCTCGGGAACGCTCGACCTGCTTCTTGATGCGCAGAGTGTCGTATTTGTTCATCTCGTCGATGATGAAATCGCACACGGAGATGTCCGCGTTGAGCTTGTTGAGCTCTCTGTTCTCTTTCTTCGCGGCCTTTATCGCGGCTTTTCTTGCTGCCTTCGCGGCGTCGATGCCCTTGGGCATAGCCTTCGCTGCATTTATCGCGGCTTTTCTCGCCGCCTTCTCGGCGTCGGTGCCCTTTGGCATAGCCTTCGCTGCCTTTATTGCAGCTTTTCTCGCCGCCTTCTCAGCTTTTCTCGCCGCCTTCTCGGCGTCGGTGCTCTTGGGCATGGCCTTTGCCTGATTTATGCGGTCTTTCTTTATGCCGCGGTTCTGAGTGTTGAATTCTTTGTAAGCGGCTTTCAGTCGCTTGATTTCGTTCTTCTTGAACTCTTTTTCCTCGGGCGTTCTCGCGGGCAGTCTCTCTGCCTTCTTGATGTCGTCCTTTGTGGTCATGAGGGTTCTGTCTTTGTAGAGGAGATTTGCTTCGTCGATTATGTCTATGGCTTCAACGATGCTCTCGTCGCGGAGAATACCGTTGCCGTAGTCTTCGAACATCGCGCGAATCTTGAGCACCTTGACTATGCCGCGCTGCTTGGTCTCGGTCAGATCGTAGAAGAGGTAGGGGACGAAGTTGAGCGCCGCGCCGATAACCGCGGCGATGATGAGCACGTCGAACATATCCTCTCTGAACGAAGCGACTTCGAGCACGTCGTAGTTGTCCTCAAGGCCGAGCATCTGATAGATGGTCGGGAGCACCATGCCGGTGAACATTCCGATGAACGAGCCGATTATGCCGACCGCGCCGAACATTCCGTCTATGCGCTCGCCGGTGAAATACTGCTGATAGTCACGCATGTCGGCGTTGATGCCGGGGTTGTAGACTATCGAGAAAGAGTTGATGAATCCGTTGAGATAGTAGAGGATTATAAGCGCGGGAATGTTGTTGTAAAGGGGATAGAGCAGTCCGATGAGCACGACGTTTGTAACATTGCACCAGATAAGCAGATTTCTCTTGCCGAGGACTCTTATCGCTATCGGACAGATGAGCATTGCCCAGAGCGCCGCGTTGCCGATAAGCGTTGTCGCGACTCCGTAAAGACCCATTCTGTCGGGGTAGGCATATATAAATGTCCAGCCGATGATAACGCCGACTGCGCCCTCAAGGAAGCCGAGCCAGCCTGCAAGGGAAGTTATCCAGAAATATTTGTTCTTTGCAACGGCGCGGAATGCGTCGGAGAATTTGAACTGGGTAACGTGACTCTCCGCCACGATTATTCTCTCTCTCGTTCCCGCGTATGCCACATAGGACAGAAGAAGTCCGGCAACGGCGACGAGGGGATGGATTATACGGTAGGTGGTGATGGAGTTCAGACCGCCCGTGAGCGTCGAGAGCATCGGCACGAAAAGACCCGTGAGGGACGGCGCCATGGAGTAGATGATCGACGAGACCGAAACGATATCGGTACGCTCATGGGAGTTGGGCGATATGACGTTTGCAAGGTCTGTGTATGCCTGCTGGAAGAAAGGATAGAAGCACTGCAGAAGGTTATAGCAGAGGAAAACCGCAATGACTTTCTGCATATACGACATCGTCTCATATGGCAGCCAGACGAACACGACCGCTATAATAACGGTGGGAATACCGGTTATCGCAAGCCAGGGACGGAATTTTCCGGATTTGAAGCGGGCGCTGTCGATTATGTAAGAGCGTCCGATAGTGATTCCGAAGCCGATGATAGTCGATGCGACCGCCATATATTGCAAGTGCATCGGCTTGATGCCTATCGTGTTTCCGACAAGGAAGCTCGTTGCGGAAAGCGCGATGAGCGAGCAGAAGAACATGACGAACTGAACGCCCATTCCTCCGACGCCGTAGGCAATTATCTCTTTGTAGGAGACATATTTGCCCAAGGCGGGTGTTTTCCAGTGCAGTACGACATTGTTCCATGTCGTGCTGACCTTTTCCTTGAGATTACTCTTTCCCATTTCAACACTCCTTCAGGTCCGCGGCGAAGCAGGGAAAATACGCCCGCAGACAGTTGTTTTAGCCCCCCGATATGAAAAAAATTCAATCGGGAAGCATCGACAATTTGCATAAAAGCTCTTATCATTATAGCAAAAATATTAATAGCTTGCAACAGCGTTTTGGACTTAAGTACAATAAAAGCAGAAATTTAATAATTATTTCAGCGTTATCACATTCCTGTTGAATTTTCAGCGGCGAAGTGCTATAATGTCCTCAGAAATTTTTCAGAGGTGAACAGTGTTGAATAAGCCAAAGATAATCGCACACCGCGGTGCTAACCGCTATGCTCCCCAGAACACGATACCCGCATTTGAAAAAGCAGTCGAGCTCGGGGCGGACGGAACCGAGACCGACGTCCATATCACCAAGGACGGACATATAGTCATCTGCCATAACGACACCGTTGACGAGATGTCCAACGGCACCGGCGCTATCGGCGACTATATGTTTGACGATATCCGCAAGCTCGATTTCGGCAGCAAGTTCTCAAAGGACTTCGCCGGCGTCACTCTACCCACCGTCGAGGAGTACCTCGAGTGCATGAAGAAGAGCGACAAGCTGAGCGTTATGAATATCGAGATAAAGCCCAACAAGTCTGAGCGCGAAGACATAGTGCGCAAGACGATAGAGGCAGTCAAGGACTACGGACTTTTCGATGAGCTTCTCATTTCGAGCTTCGACTATAAGATGCTTGTTGAGGCGAAGAAGTACGATCCCAAGTGCAAGACGGCGTATCTCTATCCGATTTACGGCCAGGTAGTCAGAAGATGGTTCTTCCAGCCTCTGCACCTCGCGCAGAAAATCGGCTGCGACGCACTGCATCCGCATAAGGCGTTTGCGACAAAAGCGCTCGTCCGCCGCGCCCATGCCGCCGGCATTAAGGTCAACGCATGGACCGTCGACGAGGAAAAGGATGTTATCCAGATGCTCGAAAACGGCGTTGACGGTATCATCACCGACCGCCCCGATTATGTCGAGTCCGTCGTGGACAGATACCTCGCCGAGCATAAATAAAGCCTGAAATCAAAGTACCGCAGAGCAAAAGCCCTGCGGTATTTTTGCTGTTTGCTGATGCTCAGTTTGTAGGGTGCGGCGACTCGACGCACCGTTGCCGCCATAGGCGGCACAACATGATGACGATAAAAATTTCATCCACTACCTTCGCTACCTACCCTAACTAAATATTTTACCTTTTACAGCATTTCGGCATTTTCTTTTTTATTTGAAAAAGAAAACGCCTGCAAAAGAAAAGCAAACTCAGGGCTTCGCCCCGAGACCCCGCGAACGCCGCGCCGCAGTACATAGCTTGCTCTTCTCAGTAGGCAGCTCGGCACATTCGCCCGCAAACGCGCTGGAGCTTGAACGAGTGCGGGCTCGTGCGGCGTACATAGTACGCCGTTCCCTCGCAGTTCTCAGTTAGTTTCTATCACTGCGGCGCGGCTATTAGGAACTTGTTCTTCGGGGTTTATCAAGTCGTTGACTTTATCTATTGGTGACTTGCAATGATTTGCAATTTCCAACATCAAACACAGACCATAGGGATGTGGCTTACTCTCGATTGTTAAAAATGGACGTAGCTTTGTGTTCTATAGTACCCCGCCCTCGCTTCGGAACTTTATCCGCCATCAATCACTCAACAGCAAAACCGCCGCGGATATCCGCGGCGGCTCGCTTTATTTTACAGCTTTTATAACGCTCTTACGCAGTCCTTGAATATCTCGCCGCGCTGCTGATAGCATTTGAACATATCCCAGCTCGCACATGCGGGGGAGAGCAGTACGCAGTCGCCGCTCTCTGCGTCGGCGGCCGCTATGCTGACCGCCTCTTCGAGCGTGTCGACGAATTTGTAAGCCTTGAAGCCGGCCCTGTCGCAGGCGGCGGCAATGTCGTGCTTCGTCTTGCCTATGAGCAGAAGTTCTTTTACCCTGCCCTCAAATGTCGCTACCCACTCGTCATAGCTTGACTTTTTGTCGTAGCCTCCGCCGATGAGGATCGTCGGCGAGGGCATGGCACATACCGCCTTTATCGCCGCGTCGGGGTTCGTGCCCTTTGAGTCGTTGTAGTATTTGACTCCGTTCTTCTCGGTGACGAATTCTATCCTGTGCTCGACTGCCGTGAACTCTTTTATGCCTTGGCGGATGGTGTCGAGAGGCACGCCCATTGCATGGGTCATCGCGATAGCCGCCATGATATTTTCGTAGTTGTGCATGCCGACAAGACTCGTGTCTTTCGTCGTGCAGACGGGCGTTTCAACGCCGTTTTCTTTTATTATCATCGTATCGCCGCGCAGGAACACTCCGCTCTCGAGCTCTTCCGAAGAGCTGAAGAATATTACTTTGCAGCGCGGGGTCTTGCCGAATTCGCGCAGAACCGGGTCGTTGTAGTTGAGCACGCAGAAGTCGTTCTCGTCCTGATTCTTGGTTATCGATTCTTTTATCGCGATGTAGTTTTCGAGCGTCTTGTGCCTGTCGAGATGGTCGGGCGTGATGTTGAGAATAGCCGTGACATGCGGCTTGAAGGTCACCATAGTTTCAAGCTGAAAGCTGCTTATCTCCGCGACCGTCACGCTGTCCTTGTCGCTCTCGAGCGCGTATCCGGTGTAGGGAATCTCGATATTGCCGACGAGCAGAGCCTTTTTCGCGTGGCGCTTCATTATGTCGTAGGTGAGCGAAGTTGTCGTGGTCTTGCCGTTCGTGCCCGTTATGCCGATAACCGTGCCCTTGTCGTGCCTGTAGGCAAGCTCGACCTCGCCCCAGATCGGTATATTATGCTCTTTGACGGCTTTCATTATCGGCGTCTCAAGCGATACGCCGGGGCTTACTACGCAAATGTCAACGCGCGAAAAATCGAAGCCCGAAAAATCGCCGAGGATAAATTCTATATTATCCCTGCCTATTTTTTCGCACGCCGCCGCAGTGTCGAAATTCTCGTTGCCGTCGTAGATTATAAAATCCTCGCCGACTTTGATAAGCAGCTGCGCGGCGTTGATTCCGCTGCGCCCCGCGCCGACTATAAGATATCTGCTCATTGTTGTTACCTCCGAATCAGTTGTCGGTCAGGTCGAAATAGACCTGCTTCATATTTTCTGCGCTCAGCTCGTCTGCGCGCTTCTTTCCGTTTTTCGAAAGACGGGCGCGAAGCTCGTCGTCCGTCAGCAGTGTTTTGAGCGCCTTCGCGTATTCGCGGTGGGCGTCGTTTATGTTGCCGTAGTCAAAGTCCGGACTCTCGGACATGACGGGGCAGAGGATTCCGCAATCGACTTTTGTCATCTTGTCGCAGTGCGGCAGAAACGGGCGACCGGGCGCGAGAACCTCGGCAGGCCCCGATGTGCAGTCCGTGCTGACCGCCGGAGTGCCGACCGCCAACGCCTCAACGATGACATTCGGGAAGCCTTCGTAGTAAGAAGTCATTGCAAAAACATCCGCGCGGGATACAAATTTGAACACATTCTTTTGGAATCCCGCAAAGACTATGTCACTTGAATATTCGCTCTTTTTCGCCATCTCGCGAACGGCGTTTTCGTATTCGCCGCGGCACCCGAGGAATATCAGCCCCGCGTCGGGGATATCTTTTTTCAGCAGCTCAAAGCTTTTTAGCATATCCCACTGGCATTTCTGATCAACGAATCTCGAAGAGAAAGCTATAACTCTGTGCGTGTCATAGAATTCTTTGTATTCTTCGTCGAGTTCTTCTTTTGCGTCCTCGCGGGCTTTTTCGCAGTCGATGATATTATATGCCGTGAAAAGCTTATCTTCGTTTCCCGGGAACATCTCTTCGCATTTTTTCTGCATTTCGAGGGCATTGAAGAGAACATTGCATCCGTGCCGCAGCGCGAATGAATAGAGCTTCGAGCTCTTTATGAGCCGCACATAGTCGCGGCAGGAGATATATTTCACGCACTTCGCGCCCGAGAGCGCGAGCGCTTCGTTCGGCGCGTGAGTGAACGAATACGCCGTGCATATATCATGCTCTTTGACAAATTTTTTTATCGCCGCGGCGCGCTTTAGCATAATAATCGCGCGCTGTGCCGTGCCTTTGCCTGCGGGTAATTTTAGATCAACGAATTCGCCCGCGCAGTCGAATCGCTTTTCGCTCGCGTCAAAGACCAGGACATAAACATTGAATTTTTCGCTCAGCAGATGCGACAGCCTGCTCGCAAACCGCTCGCTTCCGCCGCTTCGCAGATCCTGAAGTATTATCGCGACATTTTTCATTTTCAGTTCACTTCTTTGCATATTTTTCGCTCTGGGCTACCGCGAGCCTGTCGCACCGCTCGTTCTCGGGGTGCCCCGCGTGTCCTTTGACCCATATGAACTCATATTCGTGCTTTGAAAGCGCCTTGAGCAGCCGCTCCCACAGCTCGGGATTCAAAACAGGCTTCTTGTCGGATTTTTTCCACCCGTTCCTCTTCCAGTTCCATATCCAGCCTTTTAAAAACGCGTTCGCAACATACTGCGAGTCGGTGTATATTTTTATATCGCAGGGCTCCTTGAGCCTCTCGACCGCGCTTATGACCGCCGTGAGCTCCATGCGGTTATTCGTCGTGTTCGCGTCGCCGCCGGACATCTCCGCCTCGTGCTCGCCATAGCGCAGAACGGCGCCCCAGCCGCCGGGCCCGGGATTGCCGGAGCATGCGCCGTCGGTATAGATGGTGACGGTTTTCATAGAACACCTCTGTTTCGCCGCTGTGTACGGCGTATTTCGCAGGGGTGGTTCTCTTTGCGAAAGAGAATCACCCCTGCGCGACCCCAAGAGAACGCCAGGGGCTAACCGCCCCTTGACCCCCGACCTGCCCGCATTGAACTACTTTTTGGGAACAG
>OGQX01000719.1_pt1 | contig 35546 bp, 44 predicted proteins | sample 1553291 | NCBI WGS metagenome assembly OGQX01 (sample SAMEA2580030, study PRJEB22360) | human gut metagenome | biome: human gut; feature: human-associated habitat; material: faeces | place: Denmark | collected 2008/2010
CCATCAACCCCGCCATTTCGGTTCAAGGTTGATGGGTTTTTTGTTGCCTGAAATTCAATGCCTTTCATATCATTAACTTAACTCATCCCATCTTAGCCATTGGCGACAAAATGGCGGCAGCGCATTTGAAGCCACATTGTTACCTTCAAAGCCCAAACAATTATTGCATATCAGTCATACATATCTCATTTACAAAAACCTCCGAGATTTCAGTGCGTAACCTAAATTTCTTGGATGTACTAGCTTAAAAATGTTATTGATCTTAGTTGAGGTAAGAGATTGTTTTCATATGTTTTTAAACTAGGACGGCGCTATGTGCATTTATGATTTTGTAGCTAACGATGGAAATACGTATCAGATTGATCTTGATGACGAGTACATTGAGGTTCGGCTAAGCGGTGAAAAAGTGGGTAGTATTAGTCTGAATTTGATTCAAAATGATGATTATTCACCCGATTATTATTACATCACAGACCTTAGCCTCGAAAAGTGCAAAAGATTGGGTATAGGAAGAGAATGCTTACGGTTACATCAAAAAGAAATAAAGAGCCCAATCTGTGCTGCGGAAGAAAACTCGGTGAAAATGTCTGATGGAAGCCATCTTATTGGAGATGGAGTTCCTTTTATCGCTAAAATGCGTGATGAGGGAATCGTTGTCCCAAGTACATATCATTAATTTATCCCCTACTTTTAGCCCAGGGTGAACTGGGCTAGTTACCCACAAATTTTAAGCACTTCAGTAAACTAATTGTTCCTGCATACCTTTTGGATGAGGCGGCGCTGCGCTGATTTTTTGAGGACGGCATACTGAGCGCACAAAAGTCTCATGTGTCACGAACGTATGCCCGCACTCGATGTTAGTGCACTGGTTGTAGCGTTCTTTGGTTTCATTGGAAACCTGAAAGCTACTACGTGTATGCGCGGCCTGCCCGCACATTGGACAATTCATCATTTCGTTCAGCCCTCACTCATAACCAGTTCGCAATAATGATACATTATTGTTCTCAATTTGGAACTAATCATTCAATTTCGAACTCATCTATTTTCACTTCAAGCTCCATGCTGGTCGTAAATCCATTATCCGGGCTGACAGAATGCGTCAGGGTGGTAATGGTCCATTCTGCATCATCGATCGGCTGCTTAAACCCCGTCACCTTCACCGGCATTTCCGTATAGAGATCAGCCCGCCCCTCAGCGAGCTGCAGGGAAAATGAAGCGACCCCACGCTGCAGACGTTCCCATTGCATTTTTGCTGCGCGCTCTGCATTGCTCCGGTTGGCATAAGTGCGATTAAGTACCAGCACGTTTTCATCCGTACCCACCAGGTAATCGCCCTGCTTCGCTTCCGGCTCTTTCTTCTGCTTCTTAGTTCTGCGCGTCCGCTTCACCGTGGTGCTTTCTTTCTTCGCGGGTTCGCGGGTATGCAACCAGCTGGCAATTACGCCCGTGTAGGCTCCGCGATCTGCCAGGGTAAAGCGGTGACTGTCGCCGTCCTTACGTGTGATAGTGATAACCGGTAGTGGTTTACCGCTGGCGCTTTTGCCCTGTCCCTGCCGGATGAATAACAGATTGCCATGTTTCACCGACGCAATAGCACCGTACTGGCGCGCCAGCCGCATCAGAAAACTGCCGTCACTCTCATTGGTCTGGTCTATATGTTCCACGGGTTTATCTGACAGGTCTTTACCCAGTGCCATCTTCAGTTTGTGCCGCACAGCTATTTCCTTCACCACTTCCCCGACGGTGGTCTTGTGCCACGACTTTTCACGGCGGGTATTCAGCGTTTTACGAAAATCAGCACTTCGCGCCCGGATAGTCAGGCGGTCCGGTGCGCCAGTGTGTTCAATCTCGTCCACCGTGAATGCCCCTTTCGGGAAAAGCGGCTGCCCCTTCCAGCCCAGCGCCAGCGTAATGACCGCACCACGGCGCGGCAGCACGATTTTTCCATCGGCGTCGTCCAGCTCCAGATCAAGCTGGTCCGCTTCAAATCCCCGATTGTCCGTCAGCGTCAGACTCATCAGGCGGTTGTCCAGCACAGTGGTTATATCCCTGCCCTCAATACTGATGCTGAATGCGGGAGTTTTGTTGCCTTTGTTAAGCAGTTCAGAGCTGAAATTCACGACAGCAGCCCTCCCACCGTTTTACTGATATCGCTTAAAGCAGATGTTGCCGTTTCCTGCAGATTATTCAGTTGCGCACTGAGATCACCGAACATATCGGACAGGGATTCATCCACCCGTTTGAGCGACAGGGTGAACTCAATCCGGCGCGGCATACCGTCGCGGAAAAACTCCGTTTTAGTCTGATTCAGTCCCTCAATCACATACATGCCGTAAATCGTGCCGCTGCCTTCAATCAGGGGCCATGCTTTCCCCTGTTCTGCCATCTGCTCCAGTGCCAGCAACGACAGCCTGCCGCCTGTTATCTCCGGCATAAGAACACCGGAAAGCGTCAGCATGTCGTTTTCCGGTCCCAGAAACTGCGTGGACGGACGTCGGTTTACCCGGCTGTTTGCCGCATGTCGCCAGCTGCGTTGATACTGCAGTTCCTGATACGGCACGGTGCGCAGCATAAACACGTACAATCCCAGCACCATCATCATGCGTCGTATCCCCCCTGATCGCTGTAGTTACTCCTGGCTTTTGCCTTCAGCCTGCGTTCACGTTCATCAAGCTGGCGTGCCACCTCCCGCGCAATATCCTGCGCACTTTGTCCTGGCTGCGCCTGAATGATGATCTGCGTCGGTGCCTCAATCCGTTGAACGGGCGGCACAGTTGCTGCACGACTCACCATCGCTTCGCCGCCTTTCGCGGGAAGTGCCAAAGGATGCAACGGTGGAAGCTCTGCAGGCGCGGCAGCAACCCCCATCATTCCGGCAACAACAGCAGCCAGTGCAGCTGTATTTCTCCGGCTGGTCACGTTTGCCGGGCCGTTAACAATTTCCGGCCCGTTTTCACCGACGATGCCAAACTGCCCGCGCGGGATATAGCCGCCGCTGTCATACATCCCCGCAAAGCCATATCCCCATGACGGAAAACCACCCGATGGCATCATCACTTTACCGTCGGCATTCACCGTCGCAGGTTGCTCACGCGTCACGCTTTCCGGCAGTTTTGCCTTTGCAGCCTCTTTACTGACAATGCCGAGTTTTTCCAGCAACCAGGAAACGCCGGATTTCAGGGAGTCCAGCGGATGCATAACCATATTCAGCCCTTCCGCCAGTGCCTCCCCGAATCGTCGCCCCATTGCCGCTGCGCTCTGCAGTTCGGCAGAGGTCGACTTAACGGGCATCAGCAGATCAGTAAACCAGCCCCACAACGCCTGCACTTTGTCGCCAATCCACTGAAACACAGGCTTAAGTGGTTCGAATGCTGCACTGATGGGACCTGCCGCCGCTTTGAATCCTTCCACCACACCAGCGAGAAATGCGGTGATGGGTTGCCAGTATTTCCAGACAACCAGCGCCACGCCCGCCAGTGCAGTAACCACAAGACCTATCGGACTGAGCAGAGCACCTAACAGACCAGATATGGCATACAGGGCAACGCGCAGCATCGCCAGCGGACCGGATGCCAGTACTCGCAGCACCGCGTCTGCGGCAGCCAGTCCACCGCGTAGTGCTGCCAGTGGATTCATAAACATCACAGCAACAGCACGTAAACCGGATAATCCAGACCGCAACAGTGCAACCGGCACACCTGCTACAGTTTTCAGGACATTCCCCGTCAGTGATGCCGTGCGGCGCAAAGACGACAACGGCGCAGTAAGTAAACCCGCTGCGTTGCCCGATGAAGCAAGCCCGCGTCGCAGCAGTGCCAGTGGAGCGTGAGCTAACCAGGATAACGCGCTGCTGGTTCGTGTTACTGCTGCCGTAACGGAAGGTAACGTTTTGATACCCAGCACAGAGAATCCCAGACGGATGACTGCCAGCGGCCCCAGCACAGCAGCCAACACCACAGCCAGGGTGCCGAGGCCCACAGTAACAGCAGCCACAACCGCGGCTACTTTCATCAGTGTGCCCGTCAGTTCAGGGTTAGCTTCCACCCAGCGACGCAACGCCCCCGTGATGCTTTTCACCGTGTACAGAATATCCATCAGCGGCTGGCGCAGCGTTTCGCCCAGGCTGCTGAAGGTGTTCTGCGCTCCGGTTTTGACCAGCAACCACTGCGCAGAAAGTGAGTCCTTGTTAATGTCGGATTCTTTCTGCATCGAACCGAGCGCATCATTGCCCGCTGTCAGTTTTAGCTGGCGCTGCAGTTCCGGCAGGTTGTTTGCCAGTTTCGCCGCATCATCGCCAAACTCTTTACCAAACAACATGGTCATGGCAGACAGGCGCTTATCCTGCGGCAGTGCGTTCACCTTCTCCAGTACGCGCTGGATAGTTCCCATCGCATCCTTCGTCATCTGCTTTTCAATCACTTCAGGATTGAGTTTCAGCAGATTCATTCCTTCAAAGAAACTCTTGCTTTGCATGGTCGCAATGGACAATTCACGCACCATCGCGTTGGCAGCACTGGCAGCGACCTCCGGCGCAGCCCCCAGTGTCAGGAAGGTGGAACCCAGCGCCGCCGCTTTACGATAATCCAGACGATCAGCCACACCGCCCAGGCGTTGCATGACATCAATGATGTCTGCCCCTTTCGACATAGCGTTATCATCCAGATAGTTCAGCGCATCACCGAGCTGTTCAATATTGCGGGTTGGTATTTTGTAGAGCTGGGCGATTTTCCCCAGACTTTCTGACAGTTCATCCGCTGGCAGCTCAAAGGCTGTTGCCGCCTTTGCTGCCGTACTGGCAAAGGCCAGCAGGTCACGTTTCTGGTCCTCCCAGCTGTCGTCAGGGTTTGCCACATTCATGCGCGCACCACCTTCAACCAGTGCGGCGAAGTCCACAGCACCGTTTTCCATTGGCAGCTGTTCACTGGCAGCTTTGATGGCATCCTGCATTTCGTAAAAACGCGCAGTGCGGTTGCCATTATCGTCACGCAGACCATTGACCTGCTTTGCCACACCTTTCATGGCATCTTCCATGCTGGTATAGCTTTTTACCGCCGCCATCACTGGCGCGCCCATTGCCAGCCCTGCAGCCGTGGTGGTGGCTCCGGCTCCTGCGATGCGATCGCGCACTTCAAGCCGTCTTGAGTATTGTTCTCTGGCAGCGTTCATCCGTGCCTGTTGTTCACCCAGACGTTTAAGTGCTTTTTGCTGGCCCTCCAGTGCCTGACGAGTTTCTTCGGCATTTTTCTTAAGTTCTCGCTGGGCACTACTGAGTTGTCTGGTATCAATCCCTGATTCTTTAAGTGCCTGACGTTGTCTCTGGACCGCCCCCAACAAGCCGTTATAGGTCTGCTGAAGTTCCTGTACTCGTGTTTTGACCTGACTGAATAACTTTGCCTGCGCGGCGGTTGGCCTGTTAGTGGCAGCAAATTGTGTGGCGAGTTTTGCCGCCTCTTCACGGGCTGCGTTCAGGTTGTTGGCTGTTATGGCTAGTTGCGAGCGCGTCTTGCGAAATTCATCAATTCTGCCAGCCTGCTTATTCAGTTCTTTGAGGCTGTTTCGGGTATTCTGAATTGCGCCAGCCAGCTCTTTCGAACTGGCCTGTGCAGCACGGAATGGGCGGGTGAGTTTGTCAACCGCATTAAGAATGACCTGCAGGCGCAGGTTATTATCACTCATCGTTGGCCCCGCTTCTCTGAATCGCTTTATACCGCCATTCCAGCACTTCGGTCAGCGGCATAACGTCAGTAACGGATGGCGGCCAGTGAAAGATGGTGGCGATATCAGCCACCAGATCGTCAACCGTCAGGCTGTCGGTAAACCGGCAAGCACCGACTTCTTCAACAAAAAAGTGACAACCTCAACCGACATGGCAGTGAGATCTGCCGGGTCCATCTCTGCAATTTCCTGTGCAGTCAGTGCCGGACTGGAGATGCGGGGGATCACGGTCATCATCGCGTTCACATCCATATCCATAATGGCCTGCAGGCGTGTACCGCGCAGCGCACCGGACTGCGGTTTACGCAGCACAATTTCGGTGATTTCTGTTTTACCGCGCTTGATGGGGGTATCCAGTTGAATAGTCTTTTCAGTCTGCTTATCGCTCATTTTGCTGTCCTGTAAATTGGGTTCTGGCGCGGTATCCCGCGCCGTTCAGATACATCAGAGGCCGAGGGCGTTGCGGTGCGCTTCCATCAGGTCCACACCGTCCACAATTTCCACCATGTTGATAAGGTCCACTTCATAGAGCACCTCACCATTTATAGTCAGCTTCGCGTAGCTGTTGGTACTGGTCACTTTGGTGGTGTTGCTTTCGCCCGTCTTCCACTCGCCGGAATCCACTTCTTTGTGACGTCCACGCACCACAAGCTCCACGGCCTGCACTTCCCCGGTATCGTCACGCTGGATAGAGCCGGTAAAGCGCAACTGGATACCATCCACCGTGGCTTTGCCCATCTGCTTAAACAGCAGCAGTTCAGTACCACCAATGGAAAATTCCGTATCCAGTGCGCCGTCATCCAGCCCCAGATCCACATCCACTGCACCCGGCATTCCGCCGCCGCGATACTTCTCATATTTGCGGGTAAATTTCGGCAGCGTCAGCGACTCAACGATCCCCTGCCAGTTGTTCCCGTCATTAAACAGGTTCAGGTGTTTTAATTTGCGTGGTAAAGCCATGTTGTCCCCTTACGCGCTGACCTGGCTGGAGAAATTCACCAGGTACTGATCGGTGATGCGCTGACGCAGCATCAGGTTTTCAAGTGGCGGCACTGGCGTGTAGTCGTAGTCGATGGTGAGTTTTCCGGCTTTCAGCGTGTCTTTGTCGTTCACCGACTCATCCAGCCAGCAATCACCACCAATGAGATAGCCCTGACTGACCAGGCTGCGCATTTTGGCGCGGATACCCTCGATAATGTCGCGGGCCAGCGACGGATTCAGCGGTTTATCCACCGCCCACATGTGCGCTTCTGCCATCGTGTCCGTCAGCACCTGCGCCGTGCGGGTGTAGTTTTCGAAGGCAAAGAGCGGGTCATCACTCAGGCAGCGGGAACCCCAGAAGCGAAAACCGTCTTTGCGGATAAGGGTGGTGACGTCGTTCTGGTTCAGCAGTCCCGCATCGGTTGCCGGGTCCTGCAGATCCCAGAACACATCAGCAGAAATTCCAGTGACACCGTTAACGCCCACGTTGGACAGGCTTTTGTGCCATCCGGTCTGCTCGTCAATTTTGGCGCGCAGACCAAGCGCACGGGCGGTGGCATAAGCCGTTGCTTCGGCATTCAGCACCGTGTCCCAGCCAGTAAAGTCGGGCCAGATCAGCATTCCTTCACGCTGACTGAAGTTTTCACGGTAAGTGATTGCTTCCTGCACTGTCTTGCAACCATACGCTGACAGGTAAGCAAATCCACGCAGGCTTTGCGCCACGCTCAGCAACTCAGTAGCTACCGCCTTCGTGTCGTGACCTGGCACGCCGAGAATGCGCGGTTTAACGCCGAGCTGTGACTGGGCAGATAACAGGGCTTTCATGCCTGTTTTTTTACCTTCAGCGGTCACTGCTCCGATGATATTGGTCGTGGTTTCTTCTTCCGTTTCACCCTGCGGCACACGCACAACAACGGTCACGGGTTTTGCCTGGTCAGCGATGGCATCCAGCGAACGAGCCAGCGTGCCTGACTCACCCGCTTTACCGCTGGCAGTCAGCACATCAGTGATCAGCACGGGTTTATTAAGAGGAAACATTTTTGCATCGGCATCATCGCCCGTGCAGACCATACCCACGATGGCGGTGCTCACCGTGGTAATGGATCGGGTGCCTTCGTTGACTTCAACAACGCGCACCCCGTGGTGGTAATCCTGAGCCATAGTGGCGAACCTCCTGATTGGATTAGGCTTCGCCCTATGTTGAAGTGATTGTGCCTGACAAACAGCTAAGCGCAGTTGTACCGTTATTCACACAAAATAACGGTATTTGTCCGCTTGCAGGAAAAATCAAAATAATGCTGATTCAGGGCGATTCATTGCTCTCATTCGCCGGAAATTTTCTATAAATTGTGGAAACACCTACATCAAAAATCAGTGCAATACGCTGTCTTGATTCTCCGGCCTCGAGTAAACGTCCAATCTGTGCCCACTGTTCGGTGGTCAACTTAGGACGGCGTCCACCTACTCTGCCTTTGGCGCGAGCTGCAGCAAGCCCCGCCCTGGTACGTTCAACTATCAGTTCGCGCTCCATTTCAGCCAGGGCCCCCATGACATGAAAAAAGAAACGGCCCATTGGGGTACTGGTATCAATACTGTCAGTCAGGCTTCGGAAATTCACGCCACGCTGGCGCAGCTCTTCTATCAGCGTAACGAGATGCCGCATACTGCGCCCCAACCTGTCCAGCTTCCAGACAACCAGAGTGTCACCTGCCGATAATGTCCTGAGCAGTTTTTTCAGTCCCGGTCTGTCGGACTTAGTGCCACTGATTTTGTCCTCAAAAATCCGCTCACATCCCGCGCAGTTCAGTGCATTACGTTGCAAATCGGTGTTCTGGTCATTTGTTGACACGCGTACATAGCCAATAAGCATGATCAATCCCCTGAATAAAAACCGGGGATGATGCCAGTTAGCCGTTATCTCTGCATTTTCATAAACGTTGGTTTGGGAGAAGCGGCGAAAAGGGATGTGGGTACAGGAGAAAATCAGATACCGGATATGTCAGCCTGGAAAAGAAATCCGAGTTCTAATCGCTGGAGAAAATTGCCTGATGGAACCATCATTCAAATGGGAATATCAGCATCAGGGCCATTAGGCTCACCTGTAAATATCACCCTGCCGATATCTTTCAGCAATACCAATTATTGTGTTGTTGCATCGTACGATAATGCACGGTCAGGTGTGTCAACAATGGTTAGTTTTGCAGCGTTACCTGTTTCACCATCGCAATTTTCCCTGATGTCATCTGTGACTGAGCAAGGAATAAATCCTTTTGCTTACTGGATTGCTTTTGGAGATTAATAAATGGATAGATACTTCTATTCACAAAAAGAAAATGGTTTTTTTACCGATTTAAATAAAGCACCTTCAGATGCTGTTGAGATAACCACGGATGAATGGCTGTTACTACTGGATGGTCAGGATAATGGCATGAAAATAGTCAGCAATCAGGAGGGATATCCGGTTTTGACAGAGCAACCACCTTTATCAAAAGAAAACCTTATTGCATTGGCGGATTTGAAAAAAAGAAAACTTATTAATGAAGCCAACGAGCACATGAACAGCAGACAATGGCCTGGTAAAGCGGCTATTGGTCGTCTGAAAAGTGAGGAACTGGCGCAATATAATTTGTGGCTGGATTATCTGGACGCACTGGAACTAGTTGATACCTCCAGTGCTCCAGATATTGAATGGCCTACGCCTCCGGCAGTTCAGGCCAGATGACATCCGGCGCAGTGCTGGTATCTGTTGCCGTCACTGCGTCAATGTAATCCAGCACAGCGTTAAGTCGGGTGGTTTCTGCCTGCGTCAGCTTCCGCCCGGCCTGTAATTTCAGTTGAATCAGACTGATGGAAGCCATTGCAGCATCAATCAGCGACTGGCGCTGTGCTTCTGCCGCTTCTACTGCGGCGCTATGCTGTGCCTCGGTATCCGTCACCCATTTCTCACCATCCCATTTATCGTATGGCGTTAACGGGACGGTAGTGGTTGTATTTTCAGGGTAATCACCCGGAGCTGTGATTTCTTTTGATTCTCCTGTTTCGGTGCTAAAGACGATTTCACCGCGATGGTCTGGCACATATTCCCATGAGTTAAAATCTGCAGAACGGCAGATTGCATAACCAGCCTTATGTGTGCCAGGAGCATCTAAACAGGAATATGCGGGGATACCGACACCCACAGCAAGATATTCAATTGATGCAGAAATATACTCCCGTGTCTCACTGTCATAGTTATAAACGGTAATCTCTCCTGCCTTTGTGGCAATAAATTTATTATTTAAGATGGCGTTATACATCATGCAGCCCTCACAATGTAATTAAATGAAATATTACGTGGGCGTGTCTCTGCTGCACCGACAATACTGGTTCTCAACCCCGTTGCCGTTCGTTTGTTATTTTTATTTCCTTCAATCAGACAGTTGTAATCATCATTACCAATTAACGAATTGGTGGCATCAATACTGTCCGGGGACAAGGTATTAGTTGTGGAACTTAAAGTCAGCATCTCGTCTGAACTTGGAAGATTTTTTAATGGTGTTTCATTGCGAGAAATACCCGCGTAAAAAAAGGACTCATGCCTGTGCGCTTCAAAAGAGTCATCCTGAAGACTTAGCAAGGCACGTCCCGCATCCACTCCACGCCCGTCATCCCAGCCACGAATAAACTCACCACGTAAATCAGGCAATTTATTTGTCGGATAAGCCTTTGCCAGTTCCGGGTATTCTTCAGCAGAAAAAGCGGCACCGTTGCATTTCAGCCAGCCTGTTGGCGGTGTGGCTGAAGGCCACGGAACAGGTACACCAACAGGTAACGCTGAGCCTTCTCCCAAACCAAGGTATGCGAGAAGACCAGCAACATCCTTTCCACTCAAATTGGTAAGCGTATTGTCCAGCGGTTGTTTACCTGCCAGCGCATTAAGCATTGTCGTGGCAAAGTTCGGATCATTCCCCAGTGCCGCCGCCAGTTCGTTCAGTGTATCCAGTGCCGCAGGTGCAGAACCCACCATTGCTGCAATCGCTGATTTCACAAAAGCTGTAGTGGCAATCTGTGTATTGTTGACCGACTGTGCCGCAGTAGGTGCTGTTGGCGTTCCGGTGAGTGCCGGACTCGACAGCGGTGCTTTTAGTGCCAGCGCATTGTTAATGGTGATACTGAATTTCGGGTCATTGTTAATGGCTGCGGCAATTTCTTTCAGTGTGTCCAGCGTGGCTGGCGCACCGTTAATCAGAGCAGTAATAGCGGCCTGAACAAACTCAGTGGTCGCAATCCGCGTGGTGTTATTTCCTGCTGCAGGCGTCGGCGCTTTTGGTTCTCCGGTAAATGTCGGATTATGTTTCTGCGCATACTGGGTATGAGGATCTTGTGCGGCAATGTGGTTTCTCATCTGGTCATCCACATACAGCTTTAATTCCAGGACTTCATCATCCACGTATTTACGGGTTGCCAGCACTACAGCAGGGTCGATTTTCAGGGTGATATTGTCCGTACTGCTGGTAATCAGCACCATGCGCACGGTCTGGGTACGCCCGCTGCCTTCAGCCAGTTGCGGCTTATAGCTTTCCGGGCAGTTGCCCACGGCAATCAATGCCCCGGATTCATCAAACAGGCCTACTTCACGTATCCACCAACCACCCTCGTTTTCAGGGATCACCTGTTCAGCAATAATCTGACTGCTATTCTGCGGGTCGATATAGAGCATATTCAGCGCAGCCCGGCGTTTCTCATTTACCAGTGCCGTCTGCTTTGCGTCCGGCGCTGGCAATGTTCCGCCGCCATCGCCGACCGCCATATGGGTAATTTTTACAGGCACACCGAGCGCGGCGGCGCTGGCAAGTTTCGCCGCGCCAATATCCGTCAGCAGGGTATAAAATTTTGTGCTCATGGATTCACTCTCATTGTGTCAATAACATGGACCGCCCCGCCTTCATGCGCGGTGCCGCTGGAAATAATTGTTTCGTTGATATACGGATAGATCGTGATTTCTTCGCCAAGATAACTGGCGGCTCCCACCCAATGCGGGCCGCTGGTCTGCAGATTGATGGACATGCCGATCATGTGACGGCTGCATGGTTTGGCATCGCTTATCAGCCGCTCAAGCTCCAGATAGGTATCTTCAGTGATGCCCTGGTCCTGCACACCAATGTCCAGGCGAAACGTGCCCGGTGTTTCTCCGGTCTGCCACCACTCAATAATGCGGATCAGGAAGCCGAACGGCTCCACCACCCGCCGCACAGCACTGGTGGTTCCTTTATGCTGATGTATATAAAAAGCATCCTTTACCACCTGGCGTTTGACGCTTTCCGTCCAGCCCTCGTCCCATCGATCCACAGAGAACGCCCAGGCGAGATAAGGCAGGAAACTGACCGGACATGTTGCCGGATCCCACAAGTCACGCAGCGGCACCTGCAAATCAGAAATTCCGCTGCAGGTTTGCGCCAGTCGGCGCTCCAGTGGCGTTGAACCCGGTGGTAGCAGACTATTCATCCGTTCCCCCGTTGGTCACGCTCCACTGCGTACATGATGCCGCCTGCGTTTTGTTCAGGACCACATCCGCCTGCGGGGAAGCCAGTTCCACACGTTGAACACCCTCAACATGCAGGGCGGCAAAGATGGCACTACGGCGAATATCCCGACCAAGCCGCGTCTGACTGGCGATGTACTTCTGCAGGCTGGCTTTTGCCGCTGCCATTACCGGCTCTGCTTCCGGTCCCGGATAGAGAAAAATGGTGGCATCCACCCGGTACGGGATGATTTCTGCGCTGCGAACCGTCAGACGGTCAGCCACCGGGCGGACGTTCTCACTGTTCAGGGCTTTTTCCACCACATCCAGTAGATCTTTTTCTGCTGTTCCGTCGCCTTCGCGGCTAAGGACAGTCAGCACCACCTGTGCAGGTGCCGGACTGGTTGCACTGGCATCCGCCACCCGACCGTCGGCGCTTCGGGCATGAAATTCATAAGCGGCAGTTGGCCCCGCAACTGAAAGCCCTTCAAAGGCTGCAGGCACACGCAGGCGTAACGCTTCATCACTTTCCATCACAGCCGCAACGGGCGGCACAGCGTCATCATCAGCAGGTGTCACCGTCAGTCGTTTCACGTTGTAATTGGCGGCGAGCTGGTCCAGATCGCCCCCTATGGCATAAGCCACCATCACCGCCTGTGCGGCTTCGTTAATGCGCTGTCGCAGAAGCAACTCACGGTAAGCGTTTTCCTGCAACAATTTAGTGACGGGTTCAGATTCCAGTTCCAGCGTACGCATCACAGCTTCCTGTTCATCTTTCGGATGAAGCGCCACAAATTCTGCCTTGCGTTCGGCAAGCAGCGTCTCAAAGTCCGGCACATCCACAATCTGCGGCGCAGGCAACTGCGAAAGGTCAATCACTGCCATTCTCTGCTCCTGTTGATACGGAAAGGGAAACAGGCACACCGTTATTACGCCGCCCGGTCAGCTCCACCACCATTGAACCGTCAAAATTACTGTTGATGGTGATGGAATCCAGCGTCAGCCGTGGCTCCCAGCGATTCAGCGCCACATACACTGCCGACATGACCTGCAGGCGTAATGCCGGATTTTGTGGCTGGTCTATCAGTGCCGACAGCAGAGAACCATATTCACGACGGGCAATGCGGCTACCCTGCGGTGTCAGCAGAATGTCCCGCACCGACTGGCGCAGATGGTCAATATCAGTAATGGCTTTACCGCTGGTATTGTTCATCCCGCTATAAAGCGTCATACCGGGCCTCCGGTTGTGTCGCCGCCTTTCAGGACGCCAGTATGCTGATGTGCATCAACCACAATTCCGTTAGAACTCATTGCACCGCCGCCCTGGGTAACGCCACCATTGATCACTACTTCGCTGTTAATACGCGTGCGGTCAGCCTCCAGTACAAACTCACTGGTTTTCATGGTGATGTTGTCAGCGGCCTCAATGACCATTGATTTGATGCCCCTGACATACCAGCGCCCGGTGGCGGGTTCGTATTCAAACCAGCCGCCGTCCGGGTATTCCGTCACGTTGCCGTCCTCAGAGCCTGAAGGTGGCGGAAACTGGTTTGAGTAGACCGCAGGCAGGGCAAACGCGGTTTCCAGATTGCCGCCAAGGCTGAACAGCACAACCTGCTCACCCACAGACGGTTTCCACCAGGTGCGCGATTTGCCCGCGCGCAGTGTCAGCCAGTTAATCCAGTTGGTTTCGAGGTCGCCAGTTTTCACCCGACACAGCCAGTTTGCCCTGTCCACTTCGGTGACTACACCTGTGCGGATCAGGTTGGTGATAAGGCGCATGATTTCGGTTAATTGTGCGTTCATAGGGAAAGGTTGCCATCAATAGCAAGCAGTAGACAGCCTTTGTAATTGTATTAGACATAGAACAAATGCCTTTCAATGGTCTGCGTTAGAGCATTAATACGTTGCAAAAGGTCGAATGACGTTGCGCAAGTTAAGAAGTTCAATGCTCTTAAAAAAGCACTTGAAAGCAACGCCTTTAATTATTAAAAGCCAATTAATTTAGGCGGTTGCTATGTTATCTTTGACACAAAAGATGTTTATTGACAATATATAAGTTCAATCTAACAAGGAGAAAAATTATGCCAAATGAAAATCTTGATATTGACTCAAGGACTACCGAGCAATTATACGAATGGTATTTGCAAGGAAATTTGATAGTCAATAGACGTTATCAAAGGAAACTTGTATGGTCTCTAGAAGAAAAGACTTCTTTAATATCTTCTATGCTGCAACAATATCCTATTCCGTTATTATTATTTGTTACCATCAATGAACAAAGAGAAATATTGGATGGAATGCAAAGATTAGAAGCAATTATGAGCTTCATCGAACAGAGATTTTCATTAGATGGACAATATTTTGATTTGGACTCTATAGCTTTAACAAAACAACTTAAAGATAATGGAACTTTAATTCAGAAAGAACCAATCCTTTCCCGTGATTCTTCAGCAATTATTGCACGTTATCGATTTGCAATATCAGAATATAGCTCCACAAATGAAAATATTGACGAAGTATTCAGACGAATAAACTCAAACGGGAAGATTTTATCCAAACAAGAATTACGTAGTGCAGGAACAGTTAGTAACTTCTCTGAACTGGTCAGATCGATATCAACATCGATCAGAGGTGATACTAGCCATTCTGACATTATGAATCTCCAGCAAATGCACAAAATTTCAATCAGTAACGATAGATTGGAGTACGGGGTAAATATCGATAACCACTTTTATATAAAACATCATATTTTAACAAGACGAAGTATTCGTGATTCTGATGACGAGGAATTGATAGCCAATATCCTTGCATATATCAGTCTAGAAGAAAAACCCACATCTGGGTCAACTTCTCTCGACACATTCTATGGTCAAGGAAACTCCTCTCATGCTCATGGTGTCAGACAGCAATTAGAGTCTTTCATTCAAACCAATAACGCTGCCACTATTAAGCAGAATTTCATAGCTGTATATGAATTAATTACAAGCCTATATGACGGAAAAAATGATACTTTTAGAAGCCATATTTTAGGGGAGGATAATTCATCTCAAGAATGCCCTCGTTATTATCAAGCTGTGTTTTTGTCTATTTATGAACTTCTTTTCAACCAAAATATGCAATTAATTGATAAAGAAGGTTTATTCTCGCAATTAAAAAACACTGGCAATACCATAATTATGGTTACCGATGGTGGCCGCTGGGCTGCAAGCACTCGTGAAAAAAGTGTTAATGATCTTGTTGCATTAATAAGTCGTTACTTCCAACCTGCTCCTCAAAAGTATGTGAATCATGCTTGGGTAACTGAAATTCGCAATCTATTAACAAATTCCAGAACTGAACAACCAAGTTATGATTTCAAACAAGGGTTCTTTAATTTATCAGGTAAAAATGAATTTGATGATGAATGTTTAAAAGGAATATTACAAACTTGCGTAGCAATAAATAATATTGGAAAAAGCGCAAAAGGCTATATTTTAGTTGGTATTGCCGAAAATAAATTAACCGCAGATAGAATTCAACATTTATATGGAGTAAATTCAATTGAGTTCAATGGGTTCTATATAAACGGAATTGATCATGAAGCAATGTTAGTCTCTGGTAGCATTGATGATTACTTTATGTTAATAAAACAAAAAATACAAGGATACAATTTCACTGAAACTCTAAAACAGCAGATACTTAAGAATATTGAGTTTTGCTCTTACAATGGCTTACACATACTCAAGATAACTATTCAGAGCACAGGTCAAATTTGCGACTTTGAGAATATGTTTTATATCAGACAAGGCTCATCGACTGATCCAGTTACGGATACACAAAACATCTCAGCTCTATTTAACTCTTACATGAACAGCTAATCAATCGCCATCTCCACAGGAGCTGGCTTATGGATAAAAACAAAAGACGAGAGGGTTATTTAAACCTCCTCGTCTTTATTTTGATAGTTCCTCCTTTATGCTCATAATAATATTTTCTTCTGTTTTATAAGATAAGCCCAATAAAGTACGTTGCGGATATTTCGCGATTAAACCTTTTTTATTTACGCGATCACGCAGACCGTAGTGATGAACACGGGCAATGCGCTGTACCTTGCCTTCAAACTGCACGCTGGCAGAGTCGGCGCTGGCGGAAGTTTTCAGGTATTTTGTGGTGCACAGCTTTGCAAACATCTGACGTTTGATACGGCCTTTTTTACTGCGTGCTGTTACCCGTCGCGGTTCATAACTGCTGCCATCTGGATTGCGCTGCATTCTGATATTTTGCTGCTGTGTCCGGCGTAGTTCCTGCGCCAGCTGGCGCATCATGCGGCTTCTTGCGGCTGGCTCCAGATTAGCCAGCAAGGCACTCAGCCAGTCGTCCACTTTCTGCAGTTCAGCCACGTTTCACCGTCCACATTTCTTCAGGTTCATCAGGTTCCTCTATAGCTTCAACGCTCGACACACTGCCGTCAGTGCTGACCAGCACACGCTCCGTCAGTTGCAGGTTGAGGCTGATATCACAGACATCGTTGCGCAGAATATCCACCTCAAAGGTGAATAGCTTTTCCCGTAACGCCGGGTTATTGATGGCATCGGGCTGGTTATCACTCAGCCACAGCAAAACTGGGGCCATCAGCAGATTCTGGTCGCCGCTGAAATCCTCAATCACCACGTTCAGGGTGTAGCGGTACTCCCATGACATGGAGCTGGCCCCCGTGGCAACCAGCGAACCGTTATCCACAAACAGATGCAGTTTGTCCGGGTTATTGCGGACATAAGGCACCGCTTTATTGAGGGCGTGGCGCAGGGATTGTAGTTTGTTCACTGTTTCGCTCCTGACACGCAATAATCATGTCCACTTTGTCTGCACAGACCGCCCAGGCGGCCTCCGTTTCATCCAGCAACGCATTCAGATCACCGTTAGTGCGCGGTGCTGCCTGCTCCAGCCGACACGGCGTCACTCGCGGACAACCACTGACGGTAAGCTGCACCTCCGGTGAGTGCCGGACGTTCCCGCAGCCGGATAATGTCAGCAGGCAAAGGAGTATCAGCCCAGTGGCGTAAATCCTCGTTCTCACGTTTCAGTTCCTCGATCCGGCGTTGTCGTTGTCTCAGCTGTGCGCTGGTCTGTTCTGCTTCGGCATAGAGCCGCGCCTGCTCCCGGTTATTGGTTTCAGTCAGAATGGACAGGCTGATAAGCTGGCTGTTGCTCTTTGCCAGTGCCTGGCTTTTGCTCTGCAGCTCGTTTGCCTGCGTGCTGATGGTCTGGCTGGCATCAGCCAGCCGCCACGTCTGCCAGCCCAGCGCCGCCAGTAATAACGCCAGCACAACCAGCAGCAACCGGTTCATGCTGCTACCTATTGCGCCATCTGATTACGGGTGATCCAGAAGGCAATAACGGTCAGTAGATAAAAGACCAGGGTAATAGCCCACCCCGTCCATGCGAGACTTACAACAATCAGCAATCGCATCACCCAACTGATAAATACGTATTCTTTTCGGGTAATTGTCTTCAGCAAAGATGCCCTTAACTCCTGCCAGAGCGGGCCATTCTGAATTAACGCAGCCAGTGCTACCGGAATTACCGCCCATGTCAGCAAACAGGCTACCCAAACGCCGGACGCTGCCAGTACCGGAAAGATCCCCTGCGGATACACCATTGCTGCGATTAACAGCGCCATCCATAACATCAGAAACAGTCCGCTGATTAATTTCTTTTTCATTTCAGTTTGCTCCCTGTAAACACCAGGCCATCTCCCGCGCACGGCGGTTATCCAGCCCCTGATTAAACACACCTTTTACATAAACCCAGCGCGGCAACTGTCGGCACGCATCCGCCCAGCGCCGCTGATTGAGCAATTTCACCAGCGTGGAACTACAGGCATTGCCCGTCCCCACGTTGAAGGCAAACGACACCGTAGCGTCATACACCTTCTGTGGTGGCTGTTGCTTCACACACCTTTCCAGTGCCCGCTCCACACGCAGCACGTTGGAGATCAGCCCTTCTGCTGCCTGTCGTTCCGTGATTGTTTTGCCGGGAATGACGCCCGATGTATTACCAATGCCGTCGGTCCAGACACCCGCGCTGCACTGATACGGCTGCAGACGACAGCCTTCGTAATCGGCAATCAGTTTCAGTCCCTCCACGGAGGTGTGAAGCTGCTGAAAACCCGGCAGCGTGGCAGCAATAGCCAGCACGACCCCGACAAGGCAGCGTTTAACGATTGATGGATTCATAGTCCTCCCGCGTGATCTGCCCGTCGCGCAGAAGCTGGTAGGCTTTGTGTTTGTAGTACCAGTTGATAGCCAGCATCAGCACACCGATCATCAGGCCGCCCAGCGTTGAGGCATCCTTGATGGACAAATCGCCCAGCCAGGCCAGCACGACGGCGATGCAATACGTGATAAAGGCGCTGATTCGCTCAAGCGTCATAATTCAGTCCCATAGCTGGACGGTCTGCACGGTGGTGGTTGTCGGAATGTCCGGCAGCTCCACCTGCAGCCCGTGAGGTAAAAAGGGGCCGTATTCGGCAAGCCCCGGATTTGCCTTCAGTACCTGCTCCGTGACACCCTGCGTGCGCCCGTAATGACGCCAGCAAAGCGCGTCCACCGTGTCATACTGATGCGCACGCACTTTCATCAGATAAGCTCCACAGTGCAGTGCGGCGCATCCTGTACCCGGCTGATGGCCCAGCGGGCGTCACGCCATAAATCACCGCTGGCTTCCGCCAGTTCCTCGCCCCGCTTCACACCGGATGCCGTGGCGTCATAGTCCTGGTAACGTTCGTTGAGCATGGCGCGTGCCCAGCAGTAAACCGCGTTGAAATAGTGCTGAATGCGCTCACTTTTCCCATCCAGCTGTTCTGCCGGAACCTCTGCCAGCGAGGCATATCCCAGCATCTGCTGGCGTCTGCGAAACTCATACAGCTCTGCGTTGACCTCCGAAATTGCCGACAGGGCAACCTGTTTTAAACGCGGCTGCGTCACCGTGCCGTCAGTGCGCATCACACTGCGAAACTCCGACAGGTCCACATCAGGCCAGAACGGCGTATTTCTGATGATTTCCGCTTGTTCCGGTGCCTGTTCTGGCGCAACAAACTTCATGCTGCTTTCTCCTGAAATAGAGGGCGGTGGACGGGGTTTTGATGTGGCAGTGCCTTTCGCCACCCCGTGCCGCCCGTGCGCAGGGGCACGTTCTGTCAGCGGCTGTCATTGCGCAGTCTGCGCTCCAGCTGCTGTTTGTCTTTTTTCACGCCACAGCGGGGATCGAGCTGTAACGCATGGTTGAGATGATTAAGGGCGGAAGCCGGATTGCTTTCACTCAGGACAGCGCCAATCGCTTTATGCAGACGCGCCCGTGACTGGTCCGGCATATCCAGACCGTCTGTCAGCTCCAGCGTCTGCAGCAACAGATCGACATCGAAGCCGGTGGCGGCAAGCATTGCGCTCTGCGCCGCGTCTGCCATTTCCTCTGCCAGCACGGTCTGCACGTTGCGGTTACCCAGCGGCATCACCCAGCCATGACGCAGGGCATGACGCCCGATCTCCAGCGCCCCGGCATAATCTCCGGCATCAATGCGCCACAGCATCACGTACATCAGCACGTCATCCTGTTGAGCGCCTCCGGCAGCCAGGACACCCTCCGCCCAGGCGGCGTACTTCGGCAGCAGCTCCACCTTGATTTCCGCTTTTTTGACCGTGGACTGAACGCCCTTGAGACGGCGGCGGTCTTCCGCCAGTTGCAGCAGCATCAGGTCATAGCCCGACGCGTGGCGAACACTGCCGCCCTCACGGGCGGCCTGTTCAGCCTGAACGCGCAGGCGATGCTGCCGTGCGGGACTCAGGCTCATGAATTACGCTCCGGCTTCTGCTGCAGCGGCGCTGAAATCGCCAATCTGGATGTTTTCCACCAGTGCGGCGCAGCGGTAGTCCTCAACCACATAGGCTTCGTTAACGGATTCAAAGTTTTCAATCCGGTCACGTTTCGGGTTGTCGATAACTGAACGGCGGCGGGTGTCTTCCTGCCAGTAGATGGACAGGTTATCCAGACGGGTGATCAGCAGCGCATTCGGCGGGAAGAACGGCGCACGCACGGCCTGCAGGCCCCCCATGCGTTTCTGACTGATGATCATATCGGCAGCCAGTTTTTCACTGTTTTCCTGCTCTTTGTTGACCAGCGGGAAATACTTGTCAGACAACAGTTCACGACCGCAAATCACCACCAGATCGTCATCGTCCTGGTAAACCACGTCGATAAGCTCATTGACCGCATCCATCACCACAGCGTCCAGGTTGGCATATTCGCCACCTTTCCCGACTTTCACCGCACCCGGTGTGGTTTCACCGCCCGTGGTGGTACTGCCCATGACGTGATCCGGTGCATCCTCACGGATTTTCTGCAGCCAGCCTTTGTTCACATCCTGCAGCAGCGGGTTTTCGCTACGGTTGGAGGTTTTCGCACGCTTCACGCCGTTAAAGCCGATCATGATGCGGTCCAGTGCCTGACGTTTCACGATGGCGTTACGGATACGCACCTGGAAATCCTGAAACTTCGCCCACAGGTCCAGCTTCGCGTAGGTCAGCACCGTGTCAAAGTTGGTCTGCTCGCATTTATATTCCACATCGACCATCAGCGTCGGATCGACAGGCTCACGCTCTTTTGCGGTGGTATCAGTGGTTCCGGCAATGGTGCTGCCAACTCCCAACCCCAGCAACTGCCCAGACTGCTCAGTCACTGGCGTGACGTTAATCAGCGTCAGGAAAGCGGCGGACTGCTGGATCTGGTCTTCCAGCGTCTGCTGTACAGACGGCTCCACGGTGAACTTGCTGGACAGTTCTTCAACTGCCACACCGTTCAGACGCGCCAGCTGCTGCAGGTAAGCGTTAAAAGCAAAGCGGGTATTCTTCTTCATCAGGTTTTGTGCTCCATCAGCAATTGGTCAGAGTGTCAGCGGGGGCGTTACCGCCTGTTGCACGCTGGCGGTAGTCCTGGCGGCTGTCTTCATGGCTCAGCTTATTCACCAGTTCGTTAAAGGCGGTTTGCTGCTCCTGCAGAGCAGTCTCCAGCTCAGACAGGCGTTCTTCCTGCTCAGACAGGGATTTTTCGGTGCGTGCGCTCAGGTTCTGCTGCTCAGTGGCGACCAGCTCCACGGCTTTATGCACATCAGAGAACCGGGCATCGTCTGACTGCTCTTTTTTGGTGAACAGCGCCGTGACGCGGGCAAACAGGGACGGTTTGTCATCCTGGATTTCTTCCAGTTCGATCACCGTTTCCTCTGCAGCGGTAAAGAGATTGGCGGGATTCTGCTTGCGGTTTGCCAGCGGGTTATGGGCTGCACTGGCGCTGAATGTCAGCATTTCCGTACCCAGACTGGCGGGATCATCAGTGGCAGCCAGGCCAACCAGGTAGGCTTTGCCCGTATCAGCGAACTTCGGGCTGACTTCCATAGAGGTGAATAATTTCTGGCCTTTTTTCACCAGTTCCACCAGGGATTCCGTTGGCTCAACGTCGGCATACAGCGCCATCTTGCCAGCCAGCGGACCTTCCGTGATTTCTTCAGCAAACAGCGCCGTCACCTTGCCGTAGCGGTTAAAGGTGCTGTCCGGCAGATAAGACTTGATATGCTCAAGGTTAATCAGCGCGGTATACACCGCCGGGTTGTAGCTGGCTGCCATCTGTTCCAGCCATTCACGCTGGATTTCGCGTCCGTCGGTAGTGGCACCTTCCACCCCGATGCGAAAACGCTTTGCTTTCACTGTCATGAGCCGTGCTCCGTTAGAAAAAACTTACTGGAGCCTTATGGTTGCGGTGATGGGGGCAGTGAAACAATGCGCGGTATTTGTACCGACAACCACACAAACCGCAGGCGGGGAAAGCCGTCATTCAAGGCTGTAGGTTTGTGCCATGAACACCACACTGACACCCGCAGATCTCGATCCCCGTCGGCAGGCCATGCTGCTGTACTTTCAGGGATACCGCGTAGCCCGCATTGCTGAAATGCTGGGCGAGAAAGTTGCAACCGTTCACAGCTGGAAAAAACGCGACAAGTGGGGTGACTATGGGCCGCTGGATCAGATGCAGCTCACCACCGCCGCACGCTACTGCCAGCTCATTATGAAGGAGCACAAAGAAGGGAAAGATTTCAAAGAGATTGACCTGCTGGCGCGCCAGTCTGAGCGCCACGCGCGGATCGGCAAGTTTAACAATGGCGGCAACGAAGCCGACTTAAACCCTAACGTCGCCAACCGCAACAAAGGCCCGCGCCGTCAGCCGGAAAAGAATGTTTTCACCGATGAACAAATTGAGAAGCTGGAAGAAATTTTCCATTCCTCCATGTTCAACTACCAGCGCCACTGGTGGGAAGCCGGAAAAACCAACCGCATCCGCAACCTGCTAAAGTCACGCCAGATCGGCGCGACCTTCTATTTTGCCCGTGAAGCCCTGATTGACGCCCTGCTTACCGGACGTAACCAGATTTTCCTTTCTGCCAGTAAAGCACAGGCTCACGTCTTTAAGCAGTACATCATCGATTTCGCCAAAGAAGTCGAGGTGGAGCTGAAAGGTGATCCGATGGTGCTTCCTAACGGGGCCACGCTTTACTTCCTCGGCACCAATGCCCGCACGGCCCAGAGTTACCACGGCAACCTGTATCTGGATGAATATTTCTGGATACCGAAATTCCAGGAGCTGCGCAAAGTGGCTTCCGGTATGGCTATTCACAAAAAATGGCGACAGACCTATTTTTCCACACCATCCAGTCTGACACACAGTGCTTATCCGTTCTGGTCCGGTGCGCTGTTCAACCGAGGGCGCAACAAAGCCGATAAGGTGGACATCGACCTGTCCCACAGCAATCTGGCCCCCGGCCTGCTGTGTGCAGACGGGCAGTACCGCCAGATAGTCACCGTGGAAGATGCGGTGCGGGGCGGCTGTAACCTGTTCGACCTCGACCAGTTGCGCATGGAGTACAGCCCGGACGAATACCAGAACCTGCTGATGTGTGAGTTTGTGGACGATCTCGCGTCCGTGTTCCCGCTCAGCGAGCTGCAAGCGTGCATGGTGGACAGCTGGGAAGTCTGGACCGACTTTCATGCACTGGCCCTGCGCCCGTTTGGCTGGCGCGAAGTGTGGATCGGTTATGACCCGGCAAAAGGTACGCAGAACGGCGACAGTGCCGGATGCGTGGTGGTGGCACCGCCAGCCGTGCCGGGTGGTAAGTTCCGCATTCTTGAGCGTCACCAGTGGCGCGGGATGGACTTCCGCGCCCAGGCTGACGCCATCAAAAAACTGACCGAGCAGTACAACGTGACCTACATCGGCATCGACTCGACAGGTGTCGGCCACGGGGTTTACGAGAACGTGAAAGCGTTTTTTCCAGCCGTCCGGGAGTTTGTCTACAACCCCAACGTTAAAAACGCCCTGGTACTCAAGGCCTACGACATTATCAGTCACCATCGTCTGGAGTTTGACGCCGGACACACCGACATTGCGCAGTCATTCATGGCAATCCGTCGCGCAACCACCGCCAGCGGCAACCGCCCGACCTATGAAGCCAGCCGCAGCGAAGAAGCCAGCCACGCCGATCTGGCCTGGGCAACGATGCACGCATTGTTTAACGAACCGCTGCAGGGCGAATCCGCCAATACCAGCAATATTGTGGAGATTTTTTGATGGGAAAGAGTAAGAAGAACCGCGCTGCGGCGACGAAACAGATCCAGCTTAAAAGCCAGACTACAGCCGAAGCATTCAGCTTCGGCGATCCCGTTCCTGTTCTGGACCGCCGAGAATTACTGGACTATGTGGAATGCGTACAGATGGACCGTTGGTATGAGCCGCCCGTCAGCTTTGACGGACTGGCGCGCACCTTCCGCGCTGCAGTGCATCACAGTTCCCCGATTGCAGTAAAGTGCAACATTCTGACCAGTACCTACATCCCTCACCCGCTGCTCAGCCAGCAGGCTTTTTCACGTTTTGTGCAGGACTATCTGGTATTTGGTAACGCCTACCTGGAGAAACGCACGAACCGATTCGGTGAAGTTATCGCCCTTGAGCCTGCGCTGGCAAAATACACCCGACGCGGGTTAGACCTGGATACCTACTGGTTTGTGCAATACGGCATGACTACACAGCCGTATCAGTTCACGAAAGGCAGCATTTTTCACCTGATGGAACCGGATATCAACCAGGAGATCTACGGCCTGCCCGGTTATCTTTCTGCCATTCCGTCAGCCCTGCTCAACGAGTCCGCCACGCTGTTCCGCCGCAAGTATTACATTAACGGCAGCCACGCAGGCTTCATCATGTACATGACCGACGCCGCGCAGAACCAGGAGGATGTAAACAACCTCCGTAACGCGATGAAAAGCGCCAAAGGACCAGGCAACTTCCGTAACCTGTTTATGTACTCGCCGAACGGCAAAAAGGACGGGCTTCAGATCATCCCATTGTCTGAAGTCGCGGCAAAGGATGAGTTTCTGAATATCAAAAATGTTAGTCGCGATGACATGATGGCGGCACACCGCGTGCCGCCGCAAATGATGGGGATTATGCCTAATAATGTTGGGGGGTTTGGGGATGTGGAGAAAGCGAGCCTCGTCTTTGTCCGCAATGAGCTGATGCCATTGCAGAAACGACTGCAGGAACTGAATGATTGGGCCGGAGATGAAATTATTTCATTCGCACCATATGTTTTAGGGACATATTAATACTAAGCCGCTCTTGAGAGCGGCTTGCATCATTTTATAGAATCAAGGTTATCGGCGTTCATCATACTTTCAAAACCAGTTCCCATACGTCCATATCTAACCCCTGAATTATGCATACTCTGAGCGCCGGCCTTAACCTTCAATTTGATCTCTTGCGCTGACGCTATCCCAGCAATCATTGCTAAATATTCAAAATACTTATGCTGTGCCGCTCTTAAAAATAGTTCAGGTCTATAATTATAACTCGCATAATAAATAGTGCATGGATACCAATAGACACCATCATTACAAAATGAATAAAAAAGAACTAGCACATCAGCCTGCATAAGATCAGAAAAGGTAATATCTTCCCTATCTGCATTTCTTTTAATTAGCTCTGCAACTGGAGAGTAATACCTTATATCTTCTTCAAAACCTGCCTGTAGCGTTTCAGAATCAGCTAAGAAAGCGCTAATTGACACGAGTCTATGTTCCGGTGGTAACTGCCTATCACCAGAAAGGAATCTGGCAGATAAAATCGCACGTACTAATTGAAACTTCTCTAATCTAATCAATATAGCAACTGAATATAAGAAAATTTCGTATGCAAATACCTTTTGTGCATCATACCAGTTTAATTGCCATGAACTGACATCGCTAGGAGCTTCGGTTAGTAACAGAACTTTTTCAAAGAACTTTACTAGTTCTGTTGAAAATTCATCCTGCATCGTAAACTCTGCCTCAAGAGTTATCCATTCACACACATAATCCCTGATAGGCTTCATGGCAGCAACGTCGCTAATTATTTTCCTACCCATGCTTTGCAAATCATTTTGCTCTGGGCGAGCTCGGATTCTCATCCCGTCAAGGTACTTGACTACTGAATCAACGAAATCACGCCGATAATAACTAACACCTGCCCTATTTTGCAAAACAGCTTGTTTCAAGCTATTAAATTTTGCGTGTGGTTCACTCACCGGATCATATTGCCCACTATCTAAATAACTGGGTCTTTTTCCAAGCTTAGGTTTTATATCTGCTGGTTTTCCATTAAGCAGCCTTACTAACCGTTCCCAATTTTGATTTTCTTTTTCTGGTGTTGAAAGGTCAATCCATATTAACGAACTCATAAAAACAGGAAGACAAGGTTCTGAATTCTCATCAAATTCACAAACAATAGGTATAAATTTTGATTGTTCGACTTTTGTGTAGACTTGTTGAGAGATGATCTGGGATTCTGTGCCAACCCCACTTTGTTTGTTATCAGCTTTTTTTGCGTAAACTGAATCACACATCACAAGCACATTGGTGATACTTTTATCAACAATCATTTTTTCCATGAATGCGTTTTTATCATTGCCCTCCTTCAAATCATATATGTCAATGACAACATCCACTCCATCACTCAAAAGTCTATCAGCTATTGCTTTAACTCTTTCCTTATGAGCTGGGCTACTCCAACTATATGATATAAAAACTTTTGGCGTCATACTCAGTCCTTATCGAATTTATTAGGTACTTGAGCACAAGTTACTGCTCACAGAGTTTTTCAGCAAGTTCTGTTCGCATCGGCAACACCTGCGCTATTAGCTGCTCAGCAGCATTCTGCAGAGTGCTCTCCTTTTACCTGCAATTTAGACAGAAGTTGTCAACGTACCGGAGATTGCGCCGGATTTTCGCCATTTAACCCCGTTGCGCGCGCTCGTATCCCCGCCACGCCTGCCCGCTTTATGTAGTGGTTTTCATGCACCTGCATGATCTACGCAAAAGCCCGCCAGAACTGGCGGGCCTTAACACAAAAGATCCTCAAACGATCATGCGATCTCATGCAGCATAGACATGCGCGTTTATGCAGAATGTGCAAAATCGTAACATACTCAGCAAGCGTGAAACCTAGAACGTGACAGCCTTGTCAAAGCCAGAAATAATTGTATAAGAAATAGACGAGTTATCAGCCTTGTTCACTTTGAACTTGGCACCTTTGTAAGCGATAACGTCACTTCCCTTAGAATCTACAGAAAAATCTGTTGTAAATGCTGCACGAGCCATATCGTTTGCAAATTCACGATAGGTGAACTTCATTACACCGCCTGCATTTCCATTGTATTCGATAGTCTTAACCAATGAGTTACTAACTCGACACAGCCCATCAGGAACACGTTTGATAGAAATTTCTGATGCAGTATAAGAAGTACCATTTGGCGGTGATATCTCATTTTTTGCAGCATCGTAACTAACATAATCAACATAGTTACCGATTTGCCCATAGAGATTTTTTAACGCAACAGCTTGAGGGTTATGATAATTGCGGTAAATTCCATTCCCCTCACTGCAATATGTACCAGCAGCGATAGAAGACAATGCACCATTAGCCGCACCAAGTTCTAGTACGTCCGTTTTAAATCCAGTAGCAGATGTGATAATGGGATCGCCCATGTAGGCGGTAGCACTTTGCCCAATAGCAGGCTTCACCACTTCAATAGCAGTGATATTTCGGTTAGAAGCATGTGGCACGCAACCAGTTAGGATTACAGCAAGAGATATTGGTAACGCTACATTATTAATTTTCATTTTTAGCCTATTATTCTTTTCTTGACAAAAAACAAGGCGATATCTGATTGACATCGCCTCTCACTCATATGTAACCCTTTTTGATTAGTAAAAACAAGCGTCTATTGACAAAATCAATGCAGCCAGCTGTCGTCTTCCCACACCTTCTGCATAATTTTCATCACTTGTTTTCTTTCTTCGTCCAGTTGCAGTCCGGTCAGTTCCACACCGTTAGAGCTACCTTTACGGATACGGATTACCGTTTTGGGATACAGGGGGCGCAGATTGCGGTAAAGCTCGGATTCAAGGGCGTCCAGGGTAGACTGGCTAATCTTCTGCTCTTTATCGATCATTATTTCAATGCGCATAAAAGTCACCTCAGTTGATGACATCCATTGAGCGGTTGTATTCGTGGCTTCTGATTTTTGCCATGAGTTCATCAGTCAATTCAGAAACCCACTGCAGAGCCAGCCCTTTCTCTTCATCACTACACTCACTAGCCGCTACAAGCTTAAGAAAAAAATCAATGCGCTGGAGCTTCAAAGACTCCAAAAAATAGTCCTGCATCTTTCCTCCTATGACACCACACGCAATACTGTATGTATAACCACTGTTTATATTTACAGTATATAATAATCTTACTGATGTAAAACGTTTTTTTACGCTTATCAGCCTGATATGCCTGGTATTATTAAGAGCACGAATTGTTAACCAGCGTAATTAATACAGGTTCCGCCACTTATCATCTTCCTGCAAACGCTGGTTCCGATAGAAGATACGCAGGCCTGCTCCTGACGGAATACTGCCGCCGCGAAGGAGTAAATCGACCTCTTTCTCGCTGCCATCAAATCCTCTGGATTTCAGTTCATAGACGAGCTGCTGTCGTTGATGGTCTGTAATTCGCTGTTTGTAGTCTCTACGCCGTTTCGGTTTCACCAGACGTAACCTTGCAGCCAATTCCCGGCGCTCCTTTTTGTTCATACTGTGCAGGTAATCGTGCAACACCTTGTCATCCATGCGGGTAATGTCCGTTCTGGGGTCCCCATCAGCTGATTTATCTTTCTCCTGTTGGTTCAAATTTTCAGCAAGGGGACAGTTATTGCCACGAGTCCAAGGGGCGCAAGCGCCCTGGTCGGCTGCCGCCTCCTGAACGTCAACGGCTTTACGAACCATTTTCCACTTCACTGCATGAGTGCAGATCTTGCCCTCTGCAATGGGTGACCAGATGCCATAAATACGAATGCCATGATCGCCATAGGCGGTCGGCTCTTCGTTGATTTCATAAGCGGTTCTGATGAGGTGATATTTACGGGGAACCAGTACGCCGCCCTGCTTCATGATGTAGGTGGCAAAACAACCAGCATCAGCAGCAGCCAGAATGGCATCAAGACGCGGGTTATCCAGTACCGGCGCACCTGCTTTTTTGTCACCCTGTTGCCTTGCCGCCTGACCAGCCAGCAAGCGAAGTTCACGGTAAGCCTGACGCCCCGGAATACCAAAGAAGCGGAATTGCTGAACACGATGCAGAGACGCCCAGGCATTCACGTATTCAGCGTTATCACGCAGAGATTTACCCGTTTCCTTGCTGATCTCGCCAGCCAGACCACGACCGTCAATGTTCTTACTGATATATTTCGCGATGTAGCTTGTCGGCGTTCCTTTGCGCGGGTTAATCAACTCAGACTTAAAGCGCGGCCCAGTGTTATTGCCCAGCTCCTCGCGGTCTTCACGGATGGCAAACTTACGCAGTAATGCAGTGATGGCACGGCGGTCTTTTTTGCGCATGAAACACAACAGGTGCCAGTGAACTGTGCCATCATGATGCGGCTCAGCCACCCGCACGCCATACCAGCGCAACCCGGCTTTGTGCATCGCCTTACGAAATGCAGCAAACATGCCGACCAGATAATCGCTGCTTTGTCTTACCGTCGCGTTTGTCCAGGTCGGGTTTGGTCTGCCGTTATTTAGCGTGGAATGGAAACGCGACGGACAGGTGATAGTGTAGAAAACGGCGCAGTCACCGCGCATTTCCGCGATAAGCTCCAGACCTTTAACACAGGCCATCATCTCATTGCGGCGATGCGCAGGGTTGCTGCTGCTGGCGTTTACCACATCCTCCATGTCCAGCGTGTCGCCGTCTTCGTTCACCAGTTCATGAGAACGGAAAAACTCCAGCGACTTACGGCGCTGCTCACGTTTATGCATCACGGCTTCATAGCTGACATAAGGAGATGCTTTTTTGCTGACCAGGCAAACAGCGCGCAACTGCTCTTCCCGCCATTCGCAACGCATCTTCCATAATTTCCGATACCACCAGTCGGCGCACAACATACGCGCCAGCGAACCCGGAATGAGTTCATAGGGCACGGGTTTACGGCGGTTTCTTTTCCGACGGAGTTGCTCAAACGCAGGTGGGATGACATCCAGACGCAGGGTTTCCGCTGCCACCTTTTCCCATGTCTTGCGGATTTCTTCTGGCTTAACGTCATCGGTGGCATACAAATCACCACAAGCTGCATCAAGGCACATACTCATATGCGCAGCTACCAGGGTGGACAGGCGTTTCACCTGATCCTGACTCATTTCAGGCAGGATCAGCAGGCCGTCCAGCCCTTCATGGCTTGCCATAAAGCGAAAAGATGCAGATAGCTGACTGTCGCGTACATGCTCCAGTCGTTCCAGACATGGCTTAATCGTCTCACGTAAATAGCGGGAATAAGCCTTTGGCCTGCCCAGGCTGCTGAAGTATTCAATACGTTGCATCAGCGGCTTGCTGATATGGGAAGGCTGGGCGTTGACGTCCGCCAGAATGACCATGTCTGAATTAAAACGCTGCTGCTCATGCGCCAGCTTTGCCCGGCTAATGAGCTTATCCTGCTCCATTTCGCGCTGGACAGGATCACGTGATTCATTAAAGAAATAACGCTCCCAGACCTGATCACTCAGTGCCTCGCGGCGCAACTGTTCCTGCTCGTTATCGGCAGCGTACAGAGTGATCAGGTTTGAAAGCGTAGAAACCGGCGCAACTTCCGCCGGGTCCAGATAAGGGTTAATGGCCTTTTTCGGGCTGTTCCATGAGAATGCTGCGGCAGCCTCGTTAAAGCCGCAGCAGTTGTTCATATCGGCATGACTCATGCACGTACTCCGTACACGGCAGAACTATCCACGCCACGCGAATAATCAAATCCCATCCAGCAGCGCGGCCCGGAAACAGCAATGATTTCTGTTGCTGATTTACCCTCGCCAGCTGCCACACCGATGCTGCGTTTTACCTTGATATAGTGGTGAGTAAAATTGCGATACAGCGAACGGATCAGGGATGTGTCACTGTTAGAAACAATGACCGGATGTCCTTCTGATGACCGATGTTCAAGAACGGATGCCAGGTGATACTGGTCATCTTCAGTGAAACCATCAGTGTGATAACCGGAAAACGTACCGTCATATGGCGGATCGCAATACACCACATCTCCCGCCTTCAACATCGTCAGCGTTTCATCAAAGCTGGCGCAGATAAACGTTGCTCGCTGGGCTTTTTCTGCAAATGTGCGAAGTTCTTTTTCAGGGAAATACGGATTTTTATAATTACCGTAGGGAATGTTGAAATGCCCGCTCTTGTTATAGCGACATAAACCACGGTAACCGTGACGATTGAGATACAGGAAATATACCGCTTTCATGAAATCAGTAATTTCAGTTGAGCAGTTAAACTCCTGCCTTATGTTGTAATAAGCCACCTCCCTGTTTGCGATCTCAAATAAAACTCTGGCGCGAGATATAAACGATTCACAATCAGCGGCAACCTTTTTATAGAGGTTGATTAAATCAGGATTAATATCCGCAACCAGATAGCTGGGATAATCCGTTTCCATCATCACAGCACAGGAACCCGCGAAAGGTTCAACCAGTCGCGGGCCAGCAGGAAGGTATTTTTTCAGTTCTGGCATAATGGCGGTTTTATTTCCCGCCCATTTCAGGATGGTGCTCATACAGCACCTCCGTTGTAATGTTTGCCTTTCAGTTCTGCGATTTCCTGACAGGTAATGCAAAGCTGCACTCCCGGAATGGCGCGGCGTCGTGCTGGCGGAATTGGCGCTTCACATTCAATGCAAAGTACGCGTGACACGCCCGGTGATTTGGCACGGGCTGCACGGATATGGCGCTGGCGTTCTTCTTCAACGCGCTGCTGTACGAGATCCATTGCATCAGCCATTAGTGGATCTCCTGCGCTTCGTTCTGGATTGCTTCAGCAGTCACGCGCAGCAGTTCTGCCGCTTCCACGTGGTTTAGCTGGCGGGATGAGATATAACACGCCAGGCTATCAAGGCGAGCAGCCATTGCTTCAGCCCTTGCCCGGCGTTCTTCCAGACGAGCCTCTGTCAGTAAAATATTAAGCCCTGCGTCATCCGGTCCGGTTTTAGTCGTGAGGGTTTCAATATTACGCATAATCAATTCTCCTGAATTTAGATAAAGGGATGCCCGGCGGGTTTACGCCATTAATTTCATTAGTTGGTTAATTCGGCATGGTTAGCCGTCTGGGAAATAAGCTCACCACTGCACGAAAATGATTCATTGCTTTAATCAACTCCCGCTTTTCGTCAGTGGTCAGCTCATTAATGCTGATGCTATGACGTTCAGCTGGAATTTTTGCCATAAAGAATATGGCAGCCAGTGCCCTTTTATTTTGTTCATTATTGATATCCCATGGATCACGCATATCTTTAATAAACCGCTCAAGCTCTGACTCAATATTCAGGCCAAAAACTTTCGCCCTTAACTCCGCAATGTGATTAAGTCCATTCAGGCGTTCACCGGGGCTTAATGGAACAGTTGCTGCAGTGCCTTCAATAGCCATTTGTTCCCCCGTTTTTTCGTAGATAGTTCTGCCAGCAATTCATCTTGTGAACGGCACGGATGCCAGCGTTTACCATCCTCCCCCATGATCCAGCCGTGACCGTAATGCATTGCCGGGCTTTGTTTAACCAGCAGCGATGCAAATGATGGTTCTTTCGTCAGCATAAGCACCTCACAGCAAACCAAATGAAGCACCGAGGCCAGTCACGGTATCAACTGCACTCGCCATCGCAGGATTAGCCTGTAAACGGGCCTGCAATGAAACAGCCGCCAGCGCCATCAGTCGTGTTACAGAGTTAATGCTGCTGATAGCATCACGACGACCGGCACAGGTTTTTACATCGCCAGACACCGCACCTGCAGCAACACGCCCGATCTCTGCGGTTGCACTCATGACGTAATGTGGCAGTTTCTCTTTTGCCACCTCATTAATCGGTACACATGGCAGACAATGAATCTGTGCCAGAAAACCATCTACCAGCGTTGAATCTTCAGTCAGATCGGTAAGCAGCCAGATTTCTGGTGCGGTTAATAAATGAGGCTGAGCTGGGTTCAGCTTGTTCCGCAGAATCTGCACATTCATGCCTGCACGTTCTGCCAGTTGCACCAGATTGTGGCGCAGTGCAAATGTACGACAGGCTTCATCAAAATGTGGATGTTTGGAAACTTGGTAATCAAACATGGTCAATGCCTCTGATGTATTTCAGAATCGAACTAATTAAGGTTTAGATTGCATTCTGAAAGCGCATCAACGGTCATTGCTGCTATGTTGATCATCACTTTTTCGCGTTTTTTATCTTTGCGCAGACGGTGACGGATAAGGCGTCCATCAGCCAACATATCATTGATGGTATCGATGGATAGCCCTGTCAGCTCGCTATAGCGTTCAATAGTCACATGAGGCGTGGTAAGAGTGATTGAAATGTTAGGTCTCATGATGCAACATTCCTCGTTTAATGATGATTAATCAGGACGAATACGGATCGTTTGTATTTTGTGAACACCATAAACATACGATCGCACAGTGAAATCGTCAAGATAAAAGTTCACTTGGAGTGACCATGAATTTGGAGAAAGGCGGACGAGGCGCCATAGAGCGCATGGTAGAAGCTTATGGATTCAAGACTCGACAGGCGTTGTGCGATCATTTAGGAATCTCTAAAAGTACACTCGCCACACGCTACATGCGTGACTCATTCCCAGCAGAATGGGTAATCCAGTGCGCCCTTGAAACAGGCACCTCGCTTAATTGGCTCACAACCGGGCATGGTTCAAAGCAAACTTCAGGTAATACAAATACTATGGAAGTTGCTAAATATGTATTATCTGATGGGGCCTTGTGTGAAGACGGTTTTTATATTTTCGATAGAGAATTTCTACCGTCGGCATTCAAGAATCTTTTTGTAATCACAGATAATAATTCTGAATTTATTTGTGATAAGGAATTTGATGATATACGTGATGGTAAATGGGTAATAAGTATTGATGGCGAAATAACGATCCGTGACATTACTCGTTTACCCGGTGGAAGAATCTTCGTCGAGGGTGGAAACAGAGCCTTCGAATGTAAGATAGAAGACATTGAAATAATTGGTAAAATTATAAGTTTAACAGTCAAGTATGTTAAATAGTACCGGGAGGAAATTATGCTTGGTAAGGTATTTTTTGTGGTTTTGTCATGTTCTTTGTTATTAAACCCACTAGCTACCTATGCTAGAAATTATCCCTGCTCAGGGAAAAAGGGAGGTGTTTCTCACTGTACCTCTGATGGCAAATTCGTTTGCAATGATGGAACTATTAGTAAATCCAAAAAAATCTGTACTAAAAACTCACGATAACTTTTGCTTTTATATCTGCGCCTAAAATAAAAATGAGCCACAGGTTAACCGCAAAAGTTACATGATCACATAGCAAAAAGAATAGCCTACTTCATTATGGCTTCAGTGAGATGTATGGTCGCAGGATTTCATACATTGACACTGGTTATACATACAGTAAAAATGCTCTCTATTGGAGGGCATTTTTTATGGCTGTACGAAAACTCACCACAGGAAAATGGCTTTGCGAATGTTACCCCGCCGGACGTAGTGGGCGTCGTGTGCGTAAACAATTCGCCACCAAAGGCGAAGCACTGGCTTTTGAGCGTCACACGATGGAAGAAACCGAAGCAAAGCCCTGGCTAGGTGAATCAGTGGATCGTCGAACACTGAAAGACGTGGTTGAGCTATGGTTCAAACTACATGGTAAATCACTGACTGCTGGGCAGCATGTCTATGACAAATTGCTGCTGATGGTTGACGCTCTGGGCAATCCCCTTGCAACTGATCTCACCTCTAAAATGTTTGCCCACTATCGAGATAAACGCCTGACAGGTGAGATCTACTTCAGCGAGAAATGGAAGAAAGGAGCAAGCCCGGTCACCATTAACCTGGAGCAAAGCTATCTAAGTAGTGTTTTTAGCGAACTATCCCGCCTGGGCGAATGGTCGTATCCGAACCCACTGGAGAACATGCGAAAATTCACCATCGCAGAAAAAGAGATGGCATGGCTTACCCATGAGCAGATTGTTGAATTACTGGCTGATTGCAAACGTCAGGACCCAATTCTGGCACTGGTAGTTAAGATATGCTTAAGCACAGGCGCACGCTGGCGAGAAGCCGTAAATCTTACTCGTTCACAGGTGACCAAATACCGAATTACCTTTGTAAGAACGAAGGGGAAGAAAAACAGAAGCATCCCTATCAGTAAAGAGCTTTACGAAGAGATCATGGCGCTTGATGGGTTCAATTTCTTCACAGACTGCTATTTTCAATTTTTATCCGTGATGGAAAAAACGTCTATCGTGCTCCCTCGCGGTCAACTCACACACGTTCTGCGCCATACGTTTGCGGCGCACTTCATGATGTCGGGTGGAAACATTCTGGCCTTACAAAAAATTCTCGGACACCACGATATAAAAATGACTATGCGTTACGCACATCTGGCACCGGATCATCTGGAAACGGCGCTCCGTTTCAATCCTCTGGCAACGCTGCCAAGTGGCGACAAAGTGGCGGCAGCGGTTGGCATTACCCCGTAATAACCACCACTGACCACCAACCTAATTTATTGATTATCTTGCAAGTCGTTGTTTTCACTAACCCATTTACATAAATGGGTTTTTTGTTATCTAAAATTTATCTACTACCCTGCAACCCTCTCAACCATCCTCAAAATCTCCTCGCGCGATAGCGGCTTACGGTCGGTGACAAAATGCAGCGTCATCCCCTCAATAAACGCAT
>OGQX01000743.1_pt1 | contig 34838 bp, 28 predicted proteins | sample 1553291 | NCBI WGS metagenome assembly OGQX01 (sample SAMEA2580030, study PRJEB22360) | human gut metagenome | biome: human gut; feature: human-associated habitat; material: faeces | place: Denmark | collected 2008/2010
CAGCGAACAATCATTTGTAAGGCAGTAAAAACAAGCGTTGAAAATCTTGCTAAATAAGTAAGTGTTAATTTCCAGTATTTATGGGCACTCACAAAGCGTTTTAAGCCGAGAGTGCCCATAAAATAGGGGTGGGAAACTTTAGTTAAATAGAGTTTTGCTTGGATGATGAATACTATTTGTCGGTACCGATATTCACAGCCTTGTAGTCTGTCTTGCCCGATGGCCATTCACCAGTGATGAACAGCACAGGATTCTTGCTGGTAGAAGCATCTTTGACAGCATCCTGAAGATCAGAGATGGTCTTCATCGGCTTGTCGTTGACAGTCAGAATGATGAAGCCATTGCTGATGCCACCATCTTTGAAGGCGCCGTTCTTCACATCCTTGACCTGTAGACCATAGCTGATGCCCAATTGCTTCTTCAACTCAGCACTGACAGGGATGACCTTGGCACCAAGAACATCCAGGTCTGCGGTCTTAATTACTTTGGTGTTGCCTTGCATATTTTTGACGGTGACCGTCTTGCTCATCTTCTTCTTGTTGTGAAGCCAAGTGATGGTGATCTTGTCGCCCGGGTGCTTGCTGTTGATGACCTCTTGTAGTTCAGCCATCTTAGTGATATTCTTGCCGTCAACGCCAACGATGACATCGCCTTTCTCAATACCGGCAGCAGAGGCGGCACTATTGTCTTCTACTTTGGCTACATAGACTCCGTCTACGGTACCAAGGTCGGGCACATCCTTGTTTTGATCTTTCAGGTTGTTGACATAGTTGAGCACATCCTGGCCTTGAATGCCCAGGTAAGCACGCTGCACGGTGCCGTATTTCTTCAGGTCGTCAATGACCTTTGTCATGATGGCTGTAGGAATGGCAAAACCATATCCGGCGTAGGAGCCGGTTTCAGAGAACAGCATGGCATTGATGCCGACGAGCTCGCCTTTGGTGTTGACAAGAGCGCCACCCGAGTTGCCTTTGTTGATGGCGGCATCGGTCTGAATGAAACTCTCAACGCCATTGGCACCGAGTGTGCGGGCTTTGGCGCTGATGATGCCGGCTGTCACCGTGTTGTTGAGTCCGAAAGGATTACCCACGGCGATGACCCATTCTCCCACCTTGAGATTGTCGGAGTTGCCAATTGGCAGAGTAGGGAGATTCTTGCCATCGATCTTGATCAGGGCAAGGTCGGTGGTTGGATCTGTGCCGATGATGCGGGCGTTGAACTCTCTGTTGTCTTCGAGAGTAACGGTCAGTTCGTCAGCACCATTGACGACATGGTTGTTGGTGACGATATATCCGTCGGGGCTGATGATGACTCCCGATCCGGCAGCCTCCTGCTTGGGAGTTCTGATCTGACGCTTTTGTACGCCGCCGTTGCCGCCACCGGGATTACCGAAGAATCCGAAGGGATCAAAGAAATCGGAGAAAGGATCACTCTGTACCTCCACGGTCTTTGTCTTGGAGTTTTGTACGTATTTAATATAGACGACGGCAGGCAGTGCCTTTTCGGCAGCGTAAGTCAAATCAACCGGCTGTCCTGCCACTTCCACCTTGTTGGTGGCTGCAGAAGCATTGGCATACTTGCCGACGGGTAGGGTCAGTGCCATGGTGCAAAGTCCTACGAGCAAATAACTGGAATACTTTTTCATTCTTTCTATAGTTTATGTTTATATGGTCTTTATTTTCACTTTGTATCTTTGTTTCACTTTGTTATCAGTTTCCTCATATCTTTGACAGAGAACTGACAATCTTTGTTGAAACACTTGCAAATATAGCATCAAAAGATGAATGACTGTCATTTTGTCCTATTACTTTATCTGACTTTAACACATTCTTTTTTGCACTTAACTGCTATTAAGTAGAATAAAAGTTGATTTTACATTCCTTTAAAAACTTACAAAATATTAATCAGCCGGTTGGCAGTTTGGAGATTATTTATTACTTTTGCAAGATGTAAGGCAGTGCTCCGGCTCGTCGCTGGCATCGCTACAGATGCGAGAGGAAAGTCCGGGCAGCATAGGACACCTCACTTCCGAAAATAGAAGCTATTGGCAACAGTAGGTGTAGGCAGAAGAAAATAACCGCCGCTCCTCGTGGGCGGTAAGGGTGAGAAGGTGGTGTAAGAGACCACCAGCCGGCGGGTGATCGTCGGGCTGTGCCGTCTGAGGGCTGCAAGTTCATGTAAACTATCGTCATGTCAGGGTTGTCCGCCCGATGCCACTTCGATGGCAACGATAGAGGGTAGAACGCTTGAGTGATGGGGTGACTCATTATCTAGATAAATGACAGAGCGCCGCCTCTTCCTGAGAAGTGGCGGTTACGGAACCCGGCTTATCAGAGCACTGTCTTACTTTTTTGTTATCACGATACAATATAAGGAGGGAAAAAGGGTTATCTCACTTGGGGATAGTACCTTGGGCAGAGGCAGTAAATTCCAGACAACGACTTAATTAAAGATTCTCATCTATGAAGGATTTAGAGCCTAATATACTTAACGATTATGAGCATCGCATCGCTCGAATCATTGAACACTACGGCGACGAGGAAACGTTTCCCCGGATGGAGCAGTATGGCGTGGTGCGTGAAGAGTTGGACAGTTTTCTGTCGGCTTATCAGGATATTCTTGACAGTGAGGGTACCCAACGGCAGCAGCTGACGGTCTATGGGATTATTGCCGTATTACCTGTGCTCGTACTGAGTGCTTTTCCTGAGGAGAGCTTGCCCTGGGGCAACAAGTCGCTGTTCGTTGGTATTGGTATTGGACTGTTATTGGCGCTCATGGCCAAAGGAGTGCGGATGTTGGTGACGCGCTATCGACTGTCGCAGTTGAGAAGAGAGCAGAAAGCTTACGCACAATATGCAGACGCAGTAGACCAATATTTGATGGACAAAACCATGTGAGTATGTGATGCCTAAACAGAATGAATACTTAAACTTAACGACTAAAACTATATGAAAGACTTACAGTTGCCGGATTTTATGAAGTACAGCGACAAATACACTGCTTCAGGGTTTGTCGAGAAGATTTCTCATATCGCCAAGCGGGCAGGAGCCAAACTTGTATATGCTGCGCTCATTCTTTACTACACGCTTCAGAGCAAGGATGTACCATTGAAGGATAAAGCGATTATCATTGGCGCTTTGGGCTATCTGATCAGTCCTTTGGATGTTATCCCCGACGCAATACCTATCGCTGGATTGGGCGATGATGTGGCAGTATTGTTGTATGTGTTACGCAAAATCAAGGGTGACCTTACCGACGATGTGAAGAAGCGTGCTTACGACAAACTGTCGAAATGGTTTGATGAGGACGAAATTGAAGAGGCCAATCATCTCTGGGACGATGCCGACCAATAAAAAATACTCTTCCGTTTGCAAAGGATTCTCATTTATGTTTAGTAACTTTGCACTCGTATTTAGGAGTATAGAATTGGAGGATTGAGATCAGAGTGATGCTGAGAAGAAAGATCATACCATTCATTGTGAGACGGAGAGTCTATATTGCGGTGATTCTCCCCTTGATGTTGTTGTTTTGGCTTACTTGTATGGCTTTGCCTGCAACGGAAAACGACATGCGAAAGTCTGTCTGTATGTTGGATGGAACAGCTACGCTTTGCTTGAGCGATGGCCGCCATGTCGCTGACTTACAAGTGTATCCTGTCCATCAGCAAGGAGTGTGGATCAACCGCCATTGGTGGTGGCCGAGTTGTGACGGCCGGGTGTTAACATTGCTTTCTTTTCCTTCTTCTCATTTTGCAAAAATACAGCCAGATACTGCTTTGAAATGTCAGCGTGACTCTTTGTCTGTGGCGCTGCATCGCTCTACAATGGTCAGAAAGGAGTTGGAATACTATCTACGCTGTCATAATGTCCAGGACGAAGGATACAACCGTATCGCCACTTACAGCGCATGGCAGAAACAGCAACTCGACTCTTTGAAGCGTTTAAGCGCGGCGACCAGCAAGTTGGGTCAGCGTCATTTGACTTTGCTTTATAAGTGTCGTTTCACGGTGTCGTGGTATGATGATAAGGGACAGCTGCATCGTCGCTCTTGTCGCTTACTGCACATTCCGTCTGACAGCATCAGCCTTCCTGTCATTGTGCATACCGATAAAACTGTTATTCCTTGGGGATGCCGGGCGGTGAAGAATGTGCCTTGGGGAGTGTCCCGGCATAAAGAGGTGATCACCGTCACGTTGTCACCTGCCGACATCCGGCGGAAAGACCATACAATTCTTACCCGCGGTGATTATGATCGTGGGCAGAAAATTGGGGTGGCTCATGCCTTTGCCCAGCCGGGAACAGCAGTCTTCACGCTTCATGGCCGTTTTGTGGGATTAGTAGATAAGGAGGGGTCGTTATGAAATCAGGCTTGAGACATATTCTCTCTACTTTCCTTTTCCTGCCGTTCTTGGCTCTTCTGTTCAACGGCTGTACGGTGAAGACCAACGACGTTGCCAAGATGTCGTGGCAAGGTAAGACTTACCAGGGACAGACGCTTCATGGCAAGCCTGATGGCTTGGGTACGCTCACAGATGGTGACTCCATTATATATAGTGGTATATGGAAGAATGGTTTGCGCCAGGGTAAAGGGTGGACTTTGGACTCATTAGGAAACCGCATAGATGGTGTATGGAACCATGATACGCTGACGAGTGGTGTGCGTAGGGATTCTGCCGGACTTTATAAGGGTGACTTTAACCGTCAGCTGCAGGCCAATGGCTATGGCACACTGATCGATAACCAGAGCACGCTTTATGAGGGCTTTTGGCAAAAGGGAAGTCGCAGAGGCTTTGGCTTTTCCAGTCAGCATCGTTTTTTCAGAGTAGGAGAGTGGAAGGATGATGTGTATAAAGGAGAGCGGTTGAACTATAATTCTTCACGGCTCTATGGAATCGACTTGTCGAAATATCAGCATGTGAAAGGAAAGCATCGTTATAGTATCGACTGGTCACGACTGCGTATTACCCATCTGGGCACGCTGTCGAAGAAAAATGTGAGTGGACATGTGAACTATAAGATCTCGTTTATCTTCATCAAGTCCACCGAAGGCAGCTCTATGCTGAATCCTTACTACCTTTCGGATTATGCCGCTTCACGTAAGCATGGCTATCCTACGGGTACCTACCACTATTTCACGCATCGCTCGTCCGGCAGTCAGCAGGCCGCCTTTTTCTTGTCTAATAGCCGCGTGGCGCAGAACGATTTGCCGCCGGTGCTGGACTTGGAACTGCTGCCCAGTCAAATACGCAAGATGGGTGGTGTGACAGTAATGTGGCAAAATGTGAGGGCGTGGCTTCGTACGGTAGAGCGCCGCACGGGCAAACGGCCGATTCTTTACATCAGTCAGACGTTTGTCAACCGCTATCTCGACTCGGCTCCGGACATTAAGCACAGTTATCCCGTTTGGATCGCTCGCTATGGTGAATATAAGCCGGACATTAAGTTGAAGATTTGGCAGTTGGCACCCGACGGGCGGGTCGACGGTATTCACGGTGCGGTAGATATTAACGTATTTAACGGCTATAAAATCGAATTTTAATAGAATTCCCTTTCATTTTGATTAATTTTTATTCAAATATAGTATCAATTCAAAGAAAAATTACTATATTTGCAACGAGTTTAATCAATAAAGGGAATTATATGTTGGATATCGAAATGGTGAAGCAGTTCTACGCTGCTTATTCTTCCAAGATTTCAACGGTAAGAGGGACATTGAAAAGACCGTTGACCTATGCCGAAAAAATACTCTTCACTCATCTTTATGATGAAGCATCGTTGAAGCCATTGAAGCGTGGTGTCGATTATGCCGATTTTCGACCGAACAGAGTGGCGATGCAAGATGCTACGGCACAGATGGCCTTGTTGCAGTTCATGAATGCAGGAAGAGAGCATGTCGCTGTTCCAGCTTCAGTTCATTGCGACCACCTCATCCGTGCTGACGAAGGAGCTAAGGACGATCTTGGAGTAGCTTGTAAAGAGAACCAGGAAGTATATGATTTCCTTCGGTCTGCATCCAAAAAATATGGCATTGGCTTTTGGGGACCTGGTGCAGGTATCATCCATCAAGTGGTGTTGGAAAACTATGCATTCCCCGGTGGTATGATGATCGGTACCGATTCTCATACGCCCAATGCGGGAGGTTTGGGCATGGCTGCTATCGGCGTAGGTGGCGCGGATGCCGTAGATGTTCTCACCGGACAGCCTTGGGAGTTGCGTATGCCTCGTATCATAGGCGTTCATCTTCATGGACAGCTTCAAGGATGGGCAGCACCCAAAGATGTCATACTGACGATCCTCGGACTGTTGACGACCAAAGGCGGTACCAATGCAATTATGGAGTATTTCGGTGAAGGCACCAAGAGCTTGTCTACCACAGGTAAGGCCACCATCTGCAACATGGGAGCAGAATTGGGCGCAACCTGTTCTTTATTCCCTTACGACGATAACGCCGATGAGTATCTCTGTCAGACCGGTCGCGAACAGGTGGCTGCGATGGCACGTCAGCATGCTGCGGATCTTAGAGCCGACGCTGATGTGGAGCTTCAGCCTGAGATGTATTACGATCAGGTCATCGACCTCGATCTTTCCAAGATAGAACCACACCTTAATGGCCCTTTTACGCCAGACGCTGCCACGTCGATCTCTCAGATGCGTGAGAAAGGTCCGGCCAACGATTATCCGATGAACGTAGAGGTTGCGCTGATTGGCTCCTGCACCAACTCTTCTTATCAAGACTTGTCGCGCGCCGCTTCTGTTGCCCGTCAGGCTTTGGCATTGCATCTGAAGGTGAAGGCGCAACTTATTGTTTGCCCTGGTTCGGAGCAGATCCGCTGTACGGCAGAACGTGATGGCATCTTGGATGATTTCCGTGCTATTGGTGCCGTGGTCATGGCCAACGCCTGTGGCCCGTGTATCGGTCAGTGGAAACGACATACCGACGACAACACCCGAAAGAATGCCATCGTCACCTCTTTCAATCGTAATTTCCGTCGCCGTGCTGATGGCAATCCCAATACCTATGCTTTTATCGGTTCGCCTGAGATGACTGTTGCTTTGGCTCTGGCTGGTAAGTTGGACTTCAATCCTGCAACAGACAAACTGACTAATGAAGAAGGTAAGGAGGTGATGCTCAAGGAGCCTCAGGGCTTTGTCTTCCCACCCCAGGGCTTCACCTGTGGAAAAGAAGGAGATGCCATCACTACATTGGAGCAGGAGGGCCTCTTCGTTCCTCCTACGGATCAGCATACCGATGCGCCAGTCGTCATCGCTCCCGGTTCCAAGCGTCTGCAACGGTTGGAGCCTTTCGCTGCTTGGGATGGAAATGACTTGGTGGATATGCCGTTGTTGATCAAGGTCAAAGGCAAGTGCACGACTGACCACATCTCTATGGCTGGTCCCTGGCTCCGTTTCCGTGGCCATCTCCAAAACATCTCCGACAATCTGCTGATGGGAGCAGTGAATGCCTTCAACGATGAGAGTAACAACGTGAAGGATCAGATCGACGGCCAGTATAAAGCTGTCTCCGCCGCAGCGAAAGACTATAAAGCCCACAACATGGGCAGCATCATCGTGGCAGAGGACAACTATGGCGAGGGGTCTTCGCGCGAGCATGCGGCTATGGAGCCCCGTTTTCTCAATGTCAAGGTGGTGTTGGCAAAGAGCTTCGCCCGCATCCATGAGACTAACTTGAAGAAGCAGGGCATGCTTGCGCTGACGTTTGCGAATAAGGATGACTACGACAAGGTGCAGGAGGATGACCGCATCTCCGTGACTGGTCTTAAAGCGTTTGCGCCCGGCAAGCCGCTGACCGTCACTTTGACGCATAAGGATGGGACGAGCGATAGTTTCGAGGCACTCCACACCTATAATCAAATACAAATCGAATGGTTCAAGGCCGGCTCAGCTTTGAACAACCTTTTAAGATCATAAACAGGATACTATTATGAATATCAGCAAACAAAACGGGGCACTCATAGTACCCGATCATCCGACTATCCCTTTCATCGAAGGAGATGGTGTTGGCAAAGAGATATCACCCATCATGCGCAAGACTGTGGATGCCGCAGTATCGAAGTGCTATGGCGGTAAGCGCAAGATAGAATGGAAAGAAGTGCTCGCCGGTGGTAAAGCCCACGAGCAGACCGGAGAATGGCTGCCACAGGCCACGATGGATGCCTTCCGGGAGTGTCTTGTGGGCATCAAAGGTCCTCTGATGACTCCTGTCGGTGGCGGTATTCGTAGTCTGAACGTAGCGCTGCGCCAAGGACTCGACCTCTATGTTTGCCAGCGCCCTGTACATTGGTTTGAAGGTATCGAGAGTCCTGTGAAGCATCCAGAAAAAGTGGATATGTGCATCTTCCGTGAAAACACTGAGGACATCTATGCAGGCATCGAGTGGGAGGCAGGATCAGACGACGCCCGTAAGTTCTACCGGTTCCTCCATGACGAGATGGGGGTTACGAAGGTTCGTTTCCCTGAGACCTCTGGCTTTGGTGTCAAACCCGTCAGTCGTGAGGGGTCAGAGCGTCTTGTCCGTGCGGCCATCGAATATGCCCTGTCCCACAATCTTCCGTCAGTGACATTGGTTCACAAGGGCAATATCATGAAGTTCACCGAAGGCGGATTCAAGAAATGGGCTTACGAGTTGGCAGAGCGCGAGTACGGCGATGCACTAAAGTCCGGTCGCTTGGTGATGAAGGACTGCATCTGCGATGCTTTCTTGCAAAACGCTCTATTGAAGCCGCAAGACTACAGTGTCATCGCCACGATGAATCTCAATGGTGACTATGTCTCTGATATGTTGGCGGCTCAGGTGGGTGGCATTGGCATTGCTCCCGGTGGCAATATCAATTACCAGACGGGGCATGCTATCTTTGAGGCTACTCATGGCATCGCTCCCGACATAGCAGGAAAGAATATCGTCAATCCTTCGAGTATATTGCTTTCGGCGGTGATGATGCTCGACTACATCGGATGGAAAGAAGCCGGAGAGACCATAGAGCAGAGCTTGGCCGAGCTTTACCGCCACCATACGGCCACGGCTGACCTTGCGCGGATGATGACCGACGGAAAGTCGTTGGGTACGAGAGAATTTGGTGACGCTGTCATCAAAGGTATTTTGAAGTAAGCTAAAAGTTACGGTGTTATGAGAAAGGAATATCTGATATACAAGTTGAGCGATGAGGTGAAGAACTCTTGCAAGATCCCTCGCGAGGCTTTTACTAAATATGGAGTGAAGCGCGGACTGCGCAACGAGGATGGCACCGGTGTGCTTGTCGGACTGACCAATATCGGTAATGTCGTTGGCTACGAGCGCAATGACGACGGTTCGCTGCGCCCTTGTCCGGGCCGGCTCTATTATCGCGGCTATGAGCTCGACGACCTTGTCACTCCATTGCTGAAAGAGAAACGCTTTGGCTTTGAGGAAATTGCTTATCTGCTCCTCTCCGGCAATTTGCCCGACGAGGAGGAGTTGACGGCTTTCCGCGAGCTGATCAATGAGAATATGCCGCTCGACCATCGTACGATTGTGCATATCATTGACTTGGAGGGCAGTAACATTATGAACATCCTGGCCCGTTGCGTGCTGGAGATGTACACCTTCGACCCCAATCCCGATGACATCTCGCGCGACAATCTCATGCGGCAGTCGATAGAGCTCATTGCCAAGTTCCCGACGATCATCGCCTACGCTTACAACATCTATCGCCACTCCATGCAGGGCAGCAGTCTCAATATCCGCCATCCGCGTGAGAATATGACGATCGCTGAGAACTTTCTTTATATGCTTAAGGACGAGGACTTCACCGAGCTCGACGCGCGTATGCTCGATTTGCTGCTTATCATCCAGGCTGAGCACGGTGGTGGTAACAACTCCACGTTCACGGTTCGTGTGACCTCTTCAACCCGCACCGACACCTACTCCAGTATAGCTGCGGGAATCGGCTCTCTCAAGGGACCTTTGCATGGTGGTGCCAATATCAAGGCGATCAACATGTTTCATCATCTCAAGGAGCAGATCTCTGACTGGACCAATATCGATGAGATCGACACCTATCTCAACCGCATGCTCAACAAGGAGGCTTACGACAAGACCGGTCTGGTCTATGGCATTGGTCATGCCGTGTACACCATGAGCGACCCGAGAGCAGTGGAGCTCAAGAAGTTGGCCGGTGAGTTAGCCAAGGAGAAGGGAATGGTCAAGGAGTACAACTTCCTGAAGCTCATCGAGCAGGAGGGCGTGAAGTGTGTCTCTGCTTTCCGCAAGACTACAAAGCCAATCTGTGCCAACCTCGACTTCTACAGTGGCTTCATCTATGAGATGATTGGTCTTCCACAGGAGATTTATACGCCTATTTTTGCTATGGCACGTATTGTCGGCTGGACAGCCCATCGTATCGAGGAACTGAACTTTGAAGGCCGTCGCATCATCCGTCCTGCTTACAAGAACATCTTGGAGCAGAAAAGCTATGTGCCCATCAAGGACAGATAACCTTGACGGCTTAATAATTCTTAAATATTAAGTGATTGAGAGCTGTAGACACACAGTGTCTTGGAAAAATGTAGTAACTTTGCATCTGCTTCTACGAGTTAGGAGCATGATACAAACAATTAATCGTTTATACAAAACAAAATGGCAACAAAAATCAGATTACAGCGCGGTGGTCGCAAAGGCTATGCTTTCTATAGCATTGTGATCGCTGATGTAAGAGCACCACGTGATGGTAAGTTTACAGAGAAAATCGGTACTTTCAATCCGAACACCAATCCTGCAACCGTAGATTTGAAATTCGACCGTGCTTTGTACTGGGTAGAAGCCGGTGCACAGCCTACAGACACAGTTCGCAACATCCTTAAGGGTGAGGGCGTCTACATGATGAAGCACCTGCGCGGTGGCGTTAAGAAGGGCGCTTTTGACGAGGCTGCCTGCCAGCAGAAGTTCGACGCTTGGAAAGCAGCCAAGGAGCAGAAGCTGAACGCTGTTCGCAGTGCTGAGACCAAGAGCCGTGAGGACGCAGCTGCCAAGGAGTTGGAGGCTGAGAAGAAAGTGAACGAGGCTATTGCTAAGAAGGTGGCTGACAAGAAGGCTGCTGAGGCTGCTGCTAAGGCAGAGGCTGAGGCCGCAAAGGCTGCTGAGGCTGCTCAGGCTGAGGCTCCCGCAGAGGAGGCTCCTGCTGAGGCTTAATCCTCACTTTTCTTTCAAAGAAATAATCAAAGGATGTATTGCTTATTGCAGTGCATCCTTTTTTTACGCCCTCTTAGCGCTGCATGGCATATTTTTTGTAGCTATGCTAATTAAAAACAGGAGGATTAGATTATGGCATTTATTGATTATTACAAGATTCTTGGCGTCGACAAGGACATCCCTCAGAAGGATGTCCGTCGGGCATATTTGAAGCGTGCAAAACAGTTTCATCCGGATTTGCATCCCGATGATCCAAAGGCAAAAGCAAAGTTCCAGGCACTCAACGAAGCTTACGAGGTGATCAATGATCCTGAGAAGCGTAGGAAATACGATCAGTTTGGCGAGCACTGGAAAGAGGCCGATGCCTTCAATGGAGCCGGTGGCGCAGGAGGTAATGGCGGCAGCTCGTTCCATTGGAGTTCAGGTGGAGGATCGCCTTTCGACAATTTCGACTTCTCGCAATTTGGTGGTGGTGGAGGTTTCTCCAGCTTCTTCGAAGATCTTTTTGGCAATATGGGCGGTTCTCGTTCGTCAGCGGGTGGCAGTAGGATGCGGACAAGCAATGGCGAGATGAATGCCAATGTCTATATCGATCTCTATACGGCGTTGCTCGGTGGAGAGATCGTCATTCAGCTCAATAATGGCAAGAAAATCAAACTGAGAGTAAAGCCAGAAACGCAAAACGATACGAAGGTGCGCGTACGTAACCAGGGTTATGACAGAGGTGACGGCACATACGGCGACCTGATTATCACCTACAAAGTGAAGTTGCCGACAAATCTCAACGATAAGCAAAAGGATCTGCTCCGTCAGATGCAGATGGCGCAATAAACAAAGAATGCCGTTGTGCTCCTCTCTTTCATAGAATAAACATTTCATTCAAGCAGTTTCTATCTAATGGTAGGAGCTGCTTTTTTTTGTTTTCAAATCATGGCTGACCGTTGAGAGTGAGAGAAATAGAGTCGTTTTACGCCATTCTCTTTGTGTTGAAGGCTTGATAAGACAGAATGATTCTCAGGCATTTCGATTTTTTCTAAAGTAACTTTTGAGGGCTCGTTTTTTTTTAGTAACTTTGCATCATATTATCAATATACGGAAACATAAAATCATTATATAATGAAGATTTCTTATAAATGGCTCAAGGAATATGTTGATTTCGACCTGACGCCACAGGAGACAGCGGACGCGCTTACCTCTACAGGTTTGGAAGTTGACGCCTTGGAGGAAGTTCAGGCAATCAAAGGAGGATTGAAAGGACTTTACGTCGGTAAGGTGCTCACGTGTGAGATGCACCCCAATAGTGACCATTTGCATATCACTACGGTGGATCTCGGTAAGGGCGAGCCCCAGCAGATTGTCTGCGGTGCTCCCAATGTGGCAGCCGGACAGAAAGTTATCGTGGCTGACCTTGGCTGCGTGCTCTATGACGGCGACAAGGAGTTCACTATCAAGAAATCAAAGCTTCGTGGTGTGGAAAGCTACGGCATGATCTGTGCTGAGGATGAGATCGGAGTGGGTACAGACCACGCTGGCATCATCGTGCTCCCTGACGACGCTGTCGTCGGCACGCCCGCAGCAGAATACTATCATCTTGAGAGCGATTGGGTGATTGATATTGACATCACTGCTAACCGCGCCGATGCTCTCAGCCATTATGGCGTTGCCCGTGACTTGTATGCCTGGCTCGTTCAGCGCGGCTACAAGACCAGTTTGCATCGTCCCGACTGTTCTCGTTTTCATGTCGACAACAACGACCTGCCTATTGAGGTGGATATTGAGAACCATGAGGCCTGCAAGCGTTATGCCTGCTTGAGCATTACAGACTGCGATGTCAAGGAGAGTCCTAAATGGCTTCAGGACAAGCTGACGGTCATCGGCCTCCGTCCAATCAACAACATCGTGGACATCACCAATTACATCATGATGGCCTATGGACAGCCGATGCATTGCTTCGATGCTGATATGGTCAAGGGGCATAAGATCGTGGTTCGGACGCAGCCCGAAGGCACAGAGTTCATCACACTCGACGGCCAGAAGCATATCCTTGGCGAGCACGACCTCAGCATTTGCAATGCCGAAGAGCCGATGTGCATTGCCGGTGTCTTTGGCGGAAAGGGCAGTGGCACCTATGAGACGACGAAGAATGTGGTCTTGGAGAGTGCTTATTTCCATCCGACATGGATCCGCAAGAGTGCCCGCCGTCATGGATTGAGCACAGATGCCAGCTTCCGTTTCGAGCGTGGCATCGATCCCAACGGCACCATCTACGCTTTGAAGCAGGCTGCCATCCTTTGTCAGGAGTTGGCCGGTGGCAAGGTTTCGATGCAGATCAACGATGTCTATCCAGACCCGTTACCCGACTTTAAAGTAAATCTGAAGTACGAATATTGCGACAGGTTGATAGGTAAGCAGTTAGGCCACGATACCATCAAGAGCATTGTTAAGAGTTTGGAGATGCGCATCGACCATGAGGACGAGGAAGGACTCGAACTCACAGTACCTGCTTATCGTGTGGACGTGCAGCGTCCCTGCGATGTCGTTGAGGACATCCTTCGTATCTATGGTTACAACAACGTGGAGATTCCTACTCAGTTGAAATCTTCGTTGACGGTTGCCGGCGAAGAGGATAAAGATCATCGACTGGAGAATATCGTCAGCGAGCAGCTTGTGGGTTGCGGTTTCAATGAGATTCTGAACAACTCTCTGACCAAGACTTCATACTATCAACCCAATGAGCTCAATGCTTATCCTTGGGAAAAGGCGGTGAAGATCATGAATCCGCTCAGCTCTGATTTGGGCGTGATGCGTCAGACGTTGCTCTTTGGCGGCTTGGAGTCGTTGTCCCGCAATATCAACCGCAAGGCCAAGAATCTTCGCTTCTTCGAGGTTGGCAATGTCTACAGCTATGCAGCTGAGAAAAATACCCCTGAGGCTCCTATCAAGGCTTATTCCCAAGACTATCATCTCGCCCTTTGGCTGACAGGTAAATTTGTTGAGGGGTCTTGGGCACATGCCGACGAGGACGCTTCCGTCTTCCAGTTGAAGGCTTATGTCTGCAATATCCTGAAACGCGCTGGTGTAGCTCCGCACATGCTTGTCGAGGCTCATAGCGAGAACAACATCTTCTCGGAAGGTATCGCACTCAACAACCGCGCCGGAAAGACGCTCGTCAACTACGGAAAACTCAGTCATAAGGTGTTGGCACCGCAAGGCATCGATCAGGATGTCTTCTACGCAGAGTTTGACTGGACCGGCATCTTGAAGGCTATCAAGAAAAATAAGGTGGAGTTCAAAGAACTCAGCAAGTATCCTTCCGTGAGCCGTGACCTGGCTCTGTTGGTCGACGACAACGTGGAGTTTGCTCAAATCGAGCAGATCGCTTACCAAAGCGAGAAGAAGTTCTTAAAGCGGGTCGAACTCTTCGATGTCTATCAGGGCAAGAATCTGCCGAATGGAAAGAAGAGCTATGCCGTCAACTTTATCCTTGAGGACGAGGACAAGACGTTGAACGACAAGCAGATCGACGCTATCATGAAAAAGCTCATCAACAACCTTACCACGAAGCTCGGTGCTGAGCTGCGATAGGGTGGGGGTGCCATGCCAAGCGTAAAGCAAAATAGAGAATCAAAAATAATATAGTTAAAGATTTAAGCTACGAGATTAGCTACATTACTTTTCAATTATGGGAAGAGCATTTGAATACCGTAAAGCTACAAAGCTGAAAAGATGGGGCCACATGGCCCGTACGTTTACCAAGTTGGGCAAGCAGATCGCCATTGCTGTCAAGGCTGGCGGTCCTGAGCCGGAGAACAACCCGACGCTGCGTGCCATCATCGCCACTTGCAAGCGCGAGAACATGCCTAAGGACAATATCGAGCGTGCCATCAAAAATGCAATGGGCAAGGACCAGAGCGACTACAAGGAGGTCTCCTACGAAGGATATGGCCCTCACGGAATCGCTGTCTTTGTAGACACGCTGACGGACAACACGACCCGTACGGTTGCTGACGTGCGTTCTGTATTCAATAAGTTCAATGGTAACTTGGGTACTCAGGGCTCCTTGAGCTTCTTGTTTGACCACAAATGTGTGTTCACTTTCAAGAAGAAGGACGATACCAATATGGATGATCTGATTCTGGAATTGATCGACTTCGGAGTGGACGACGACTACGACGAGGATGAGGAGTCTGGCGAGATCACTATCTATGGCGAGCCGACAAGCTTTGGCGACATCCAGAAGTATTTGGAGGAGAACGGCTTCGAGATTACCAGCGCTGAGTTTACCCGCATTCCTAACGATCTGAAGGATGTCACTCCTGAGCAGCGTGAGACAATCGACAAGATGGTTGAGCGTCTTGAGGAATTCGACGACGTACAGAATGTCTATACAAATATGAAGCCTGAGGAGACTACAGAGGAGGCTGAATAATTAAAAAGCAGACATCGTATAATCGTACATAAAGAAGACCGCATTTTGCATCGATATTGATGCTAAAATGCGGTCTTCTTTTGTTATTCCTGTTATATTAACATATGTTTTGCAGGCGGAACATTCTGCATTTGGCCTCAGTCACTGACAGCTTGAAGCAAGACTTCGTTGAGGGTAGGATGAATGTGGATGATGTCTCTCAGTTGCTCAAGAGTAACGTCAAAATTCATCAGCGCAGCCATTTCTTGTACGATAGCCGTGGCATTGGCTCCCATGACATGACATCCGACAATCTTTGAATCAGGTTGCTTGCCGTCGCAGATGATCTTGACGAGCCCTTCGGTAGCCTCTATAGCTTGTGCTTTGCCATTGCTACGGTAGAAGCCTTTGTGGGTGGTATAGTCGGGGAACTGAGATCTAACCAACTCCTCTGTCAGTCCCACGGAAGCTACCTCAGGACGGGTGAAGACAGCAGCGGGCATGATGTCGAAGCGAATGCGGTCTTCAAGGCCAAGAATGCGGTTGACCGCATGGTGTCCTTGCGCTGTTGCTGCATGAGCCAACATCTGTCGGCCATTGACATCGCCAATGGCGTAGATGTCAGGCACTGTGGTGGTAAAATCATCGTCGACGAGAATGCCGTGGCCATTGTACTGTATGCCGGCTGTCTCAAGCTGCAGTCCCTCCACTTGTGGTGCCCGTCCAGTAGCCACCAGTATGCAGTCGGAAACGATATGTTCCTCGGTTTTCTTTTTTGTATTGAGATAGATGACTTCATTGCCATTGACTTCACAAACTTGACAAGCAAGATGGAATTTAATACCGGACTTCTCCAGTGTCTTGCGCAGTCGTCGGGCGATTTCACCATCTACGGTGGGCAGACATTCGCTAAGAAACTCCACGACATCTACCTTACAGCCAAAGTCCCGGAACATTGTTGCCATCTCTAAGCCGATGACACCAGCTCCGATGACGCACACATTCGGGGGCAGAATTGGAGAGGAAAGCAAGTCGTCTGACGTGAAGACGTAGGGGCTGCGCGGCTCCTTAATCCCTGGTAACGGTGGCATCTTGACCTTTGATCCTGTCGCGATGATCACATGCTGAGGTTTTACTATTTCTTCACCGACAGTGACTGTCTTTGCATCTACAAAGGTTGCATGCCCCTGCAACAGTGTGATGGCAGGATTAGAAAGCAAAGTGGAGATGCCCTGACGAAGACCCGCTACCACCTGTTCTTTTCTCTCCATGGCTCGCTTGAAAGCTTCAGCTTGGAGCTCTGTATTACCCGAAGCCGCCTTTGTAGCATCATGGAGCAAAGATTTGGTGGGAATACAGCCGCGGTTGAGACATGTCCCCCCAACCTCTCTCTCCTCGGCTAACACCACTTTCAATCCCTTATTGGCAGCATAAAGAGCGGCTTCGTAACCGCCCGGTCCGCTGCCGATGATCATTAAATCTGTTTCAATCATACTTACTAATGTATGTCTTTCTTAGTTGTTTTCCTTAAATGTCAATACAGGATGACGGGCTGCTAACACATCGTCGGCACGCGAGATGGGTGTATTGTGCGGTGCAGTCTTCACCAAATCGGGTGTTTCCTTGGCCTCTCGTGCTATCTGATGCATTACGTCGATGAACCGATCGAGTGTCTCTTTGCTCTCATTTTCCGTTGGCTCGATCATCATGGCCTCGTGGAATAGCAGCGGGAAGTAGATCGTAGGAGCATGGAAACCAAAGTCAAGCAGCCGTTTGGCAACGTCGAGCGTGGTGACTCCCGTAGATTTATCTTTCAGTCCGTTGAAAACAAACTCATGTTTGGAAAGCCCCTCAATCGGCAACTCGTAGTCATCTTTCAACTGATGGCGGATGTAGGTGGCATTGAGCGTTGAAAGCGGTCCTACATGTTTAATGTTTTCTTTACCCAAAGAAAGAATATATGTCAGGGCGCGCAATTCGACGAGGAAGTTGCCGTGATAAGGATTGACCATAGGAAAGAACTGCTCCAGTCCCTGGCGCACACCCACCGGTCCGCTGCCGGGTCCACCACCGCCGTGAGGCGTGGAGAAGGTCTTGTGGAGGTTGAGGTGCATCACGTCAAAGCCCATGTCACCCGGGCGACAGATACCCAATAGAGGATTGAGATTGGCTCCATCGTAGTACATCAGTCCGCCGCAGTCATGTACGAGCTTAACGATTTCCACAATATTGTGCTCAAAGAGTCCGAGTGTATTGGGATTGGTCATCATCATGGCCGCTACGGTGTCATCGAGTTTTGAGCGCAGGTCATCGATGTCGACGGTGCCGTCGGCAAGACTCTTGACTTCCACGACCTGCAGACCACAAACAGCAGCAGATGCTGGATTGGTGCCGTGGGCGGAGTCGGGTACGATGACCTTGACGCGCTTCATGTCTTCACGGCTCTCGTGATAAGCCCAAATAATCATCAGTCCCGTGAGCTCTCCGTGAGCACCAGCGCAAGGCTTAAGTGTGAAGTCGTGCATTCCCGTAAGTGCTGCGAGCTGACGACGCAGGGCTGTGGCCACCTCCTCACATCCCTTGACAGTCTGCTCAGGCTGTAGAGGATGAATATGAGTGAAAGCGGGTAGGGCGGCAATCTCCTCATTGATCTTGGGATTGTATTTCATCGTGCAGGATCCTAATGGGTAGAATCCGTTGTCGACACCGAAGTTGTTGCCGCTATGGTTGGTATAGTGCCGCACAACTGTCATCTCGTCGCACTCGGGAAGCTCTGCCGGTTTGTCGCGGCAGACATCCGAGGGGAGGGCATGATGAGGAAAAGCATTATGTGGCAGGCTGTAGCCAACGCGTCCGGGATGGCTCAGCTCGAAAATCAGATGATGATATAACTTGTTGTTCATAACCTTCTCATTTAAGAATTAACCAGTGCTAATGGGGAGTCAAGCATTTAAGAATTAACAAGTGCTACGAGTGCGTCGATCTCTTCCTTGCATCTTTGCTCGGTGACCGCCAGCATAAGGGTGTGGTCATCGATCTTAACACCACCGAGGAAGCCAGCCTCCAGCCATTTAGCCTGCAGAGCGTCGAGGTCACCGTCGTATCTGACACAGAATTCATTAAGATATTCCTTGCCCTTGAATGTATCGGTGAAATGTCCGGTTTCCAATAGTTGATCGTGAAGGTAGTGTGCTCCATCACAGCCCGTTTGTGCAGCCTCTCTGAGTCCCAACTTGCCCATAAGTGCCATATAGATAGTCACCCACAGTGCCATCAGACTCTCATTGGAGCAGATGTTGGAGGTGGCTCTCTGTCGGCGGATATGCTGCTCGCGGGCCTGCAAAGTCAGAACGAAAACGCGTTGCCCCTTGCCGTCGACTGTCTGTCCGACGATTCTTCCCGGCATCTTGCGCATATATTTTTCCGTGGTACACATGTATCCGAGGTAAGGTCCTCCCCAGGCCATGGGCAAGCCCAAACTCTGTGCCTCACCGACAGCAATGTCAGCTCCCCATTCTCCGGGAGTCTTCAGCAGAGCCAAGTCGGCGGCAATGCTGTTGATGATCAGCAGTGCTTTGTTGGCATGGCAAGTATCAGCCACACCACTCAGATCCTCAACAATACCATAATAGTTAGGTTGCTGCACGATCACGCCGGCAACACCACCCTGATAGAGAGCATCCTCCATCTGACTAAAGTCGGTGACGCCCTCGTTTTGCGGGATTTCTTTCACAACCATGCCATGGAAATGAGCATAGGTATCAAGCACTTTTCTTACTTTCGGGTCGATAGTTGCCGACACCAGTATGGTCTCGGCATGGTGACCGATAGCACAGGCCATCATCGCTGCCTCAGCCGTGGCTGTGGCACCGTCGTACATCGACGCATTGCTCACCTCCATGTCAGTCAGTCGAGCCATCATTGTCTGGTATTCAAAGATATAGTGGAGGGTGCCTTGCGAGATCTCGGCCTGATAGGGCGTGTAGCTCGTCAGATATTCCGAACGCTCTACGATTTGCGGGATGACAGAGGGAATATAATGGTCATAGACACCTGCACCGGCGAAGCACGTCAACTCCCGGTTGTCCTTGGCAAGGTGACCGAAATATTTGCGCACTTCCACCTCGCTCATTGCTTCCGGCATGTCGTAGTCGCCCTTGAGCCGGACGGAACCAGGGACATCCGCGTAGAGGTCTTCAATGGAACTGACCCCTATGACCTGCAACATTTCTTGGATGTCTTCAGTCGTTTGTGGAAAATATTTAAACATAGCTTAGATTTACTGAAATATCAGAAATAGAATGTCATATCCGTTATGACTTGTCTTATCCTCATACTTGAAGGAAGAGACGATAATTATAGCGGACTGCCATTCTATTTCCGTACACGAGGTTATTGGTTTTTCTTGTTGTAGTCTTCTTCTGTCATGAGCTTTTGAAGCTCATCAGTGTCTGCGATGCTCACCTTGATGATCCAATTATCATTGGCATCCTGGTTGATGAGCTCAGGATGATCTTCCAGAGCCTCGTTTACCTCTACGACGGTGCCGCTGATAGGGGCAATCAAGTCGCTGGCAGCCTTAACGCTTTCCACGGCACCGAAGACTTCACCGGCGGTGATCTCATCGTCTACTTCCGGCATATCGACGTAGACGATATTACCCAATTGTTTCTGAGCGTAGTCGGTGATGCCGATATAGCCGAACTCTCCTTCTACTCTTACATATTCGTGTGATTCACTGAAATAAGTCATAATAGGTGCGGAATTAATGGTTAATGAGTATATTATTTGTGATAATGCTTATCATAGAATTTCTTCTTGACAATAGTTCCGTGGAACGTCTTACGCCGGATCTGAACCTCCACGCGGTCGCCCAACTTGAGCGAAGCGTCTACCAAAGCCACGGCACAACTCTTATCCACAGAAATGAGACGATAGCCCGTAGTGACCACACCGACAGGCTTGCCATCCTTGAGCACTGTGTAGCCATGACGGGGCACAGCTTTGTCATCAAGCTCTATGCCGCGCAACCGTTGTGTCACGCCATTAGTCTTTTGCTCGACAAGTGCCTCTTTGCCGATGAATTCTGGCTTATCCAATTTGCAAAACATGCTCAGGCCCGCCATAACCGGTGAGATGTCCTTTGACAGCTCATTGCCATAGAGAGGCAGCCCTACCTCAAAGCGCAGCGTATCGCGACAGCCGAGTCCGCAGGGTACGCAACGATGGCTTGCCATCAGCTGGTCCCATTGCTTGACTATGAAGCCTGTGGAACCGTAGATCTCAAAGCCGTCCTCACCAGTGTAGCCGGTGCGGCTGATGATCACCTCCTCACCATCGATTTCCAATGTTTTGCAAGTGTAGAAAACAAGTTCACTGCAAGGTATCTTCAACACTTCTTCCATAACGCTTGGCGATTCGGGGCCTTGCACAGCAAGCTGACCATAATAATCAGACTTGTTGTCGAGTGTGACATCAAATCCCTGGGCTTGCTCCCGCATCCATGCGTCGTCTTTGTCGATGTTGGCAGCGTTAATAACGATAAAGAAGTGGTTGGGCGCCATCTTGTAGACAAGCAGATCGTCAACGGTTCCTCCATCAGGGTAAAGCATCATACCATAGTAGATCTTGTGGATAGGGGCATCGGTGATGTCGTTAGTGAAAATGTGGTTGACATACTTTTCTGCGTCAGGACCCGTCACGATAATCTCGCCCATGTGCGAGACATCAAAAACGCCACAATGCTGCCGCACAGCATTGTGCTCATCTATAATAGATGTGTACTGGATGGGCATATCGAAGCCCCCAAATGGCTGAATGAGGGCTCCTGCCTGGCAGTGCCGCTCGTAGAGACATGTTCTCTTATTCATAGACATTTATGTAACAAGGTATATTTGTTGCAAAAATAAAGGTTTAAACAATACACTGCAAGAAAAAGGCTACTAAAGTAAGTTAAAATCGAAATAATAGCTTTCAAGAGAGATGACTGCCATCGTATGGGGCAAGGGTAAAGAAGAAAATAAAAAACGGATTGCAAAGAAGATAGCTTCTTTACAATCCGTTATGTGTGTGTTCAGAAAGGAGAAGGGTTACTTCTTTTCTTTCTTGACCTTATCTACATAGGCATCAATGACTGCTACAGCAGTAACGTTGACGACGTCGCGGACGCTTGCCTCGAAATCGGTGAAGTGGATAGGCTTGTTCAGACCCATCTGGATAGGGCCGATGATTTCCACGTCGGGATCCAGCGACTGCATCAACTTGTAGCTGCTGTTGGCCGAGCTCATGTTGGGGAATACCAGTGTGTTGACATCTTTGCCCTTGAGACGGGTGAAAGGATACTTGGCATCGCGAAGCTCTTTGTCGAGAGCGAAGTTGACTTGCATCTCACCGTCGATGGCGAGGTCGGGATAGTCATGTTGCATCATCTCTACAGTCTGATGTACCTTCTGTGGTGAGCCGATCTCGTCGGTACCGAAGTTGGAGTAGCTGATCATAGCCATCACAGGCTCATCGTTGAAGAATCGGACGGTATGGGCTGAGAGGCGAGCTACGTCATAGAGCACATTCTGATCAGGATGACGGTTGATGAGCGTGTCAGCGAGGTAGTAGACACCCTTCTTGGTGTTGAGGATGTGCATGGTGGCGAAAGTATTATAGTCTTTGCGCACGCCGACCACTTCCTTGGCCACCTTGATGGTGTTGCTGTATTTGGTATAGAGACCAGTGATGAAAGCGTCGGCGTCGCCCTGCTCAACCATGGACATACCAAAGTAGTTGCGCTCATACATCTTGTCGTAGGCCTCTTCAAAGGTGTAGCCTTGTCTTGCGCGCTTCTCTGCGAGGTGCTTAGCGTAAGTAGCGCGGCGGCCTTGCTCCTTGTCAGCGCGCATGTCGATGATCTCCACACCCGAGAGGTCGAGTTTCAGACGATTGGCGATACGAGCCAAGCGATCGGGATTACCAAGAAGAATAGGATGGCAAATACCTTTTTGCTGGGCTTGTACGGCAGCTTTCATCATTGTCGGATGACCACCCTCGGCGAAGACCACACGCTGCGGATGCAGTGCTGCTGTGGCGTGCAGAGTGCGTGTGAGTTTGGTCTCCTGACCCAGCATCTGACGCAGATGATCCTTGTAAGCTGTCCAATCCTTGATAGGCGTACGGGCGACACCGCTTTCCATGGCAGCTTTTGCCACGGCGGCACTGACCTCTGTGATCAGACGGGGATCCACAGGCTTCGGGATGAAATACTTGGGGCCGAACGTCAGATCATTGACATGGTAAACCTCGTTGACGATGTCGGGGATGGGCTGCTTGGCCAAGTCGGCAATGGCATTGACAGCCGCCATCTTCATCTCTTCGTTGATGGCTTTGGCGTGGACGTCGAGAGCACCGCGGAAGATATAGGGGAAGCCGATAACATTGTTGATCTGGTTAGGATAGTCAGAGCGGCCGGTAGACATTAATACGTCCGGACGACTTGCCATGGCATCCTCGTAGCTGATCTCCGGCACAGGGTTGGCCAAAGCAAATACGATAGGCTTCTCTGCCATCGAGCGTATCATGTCCTGAGTCAGAATGTTACCCTTAGACAGTCCGACGAAGACGTCAGCGCCCTTGATAGCTTCCGCAAGATTGTGAACATCACGACGGTCGGTAGCAAAGAGCTTCTTCTGTGGTGTCAGATTAGGACGGTCAGAAGTAATGACACCCTTGGAGTCAAGCATGATGATATTTTCTTTCTTCACACCCAGTGCTACATAGAGCTTTGTACAGCTGATAGCAGCAGCACCGGCTCCGTTGACAACAAGGCGCACCTTGGTGATGTCCTTGCCGGCAACTTCCAATGCATTTTTCAGTCCGGCAGCGGAGATGATGGCAGTACCATGCTGATCGTCGTGCATCACAGGGATGTCGAGGTTCTTTTTCAGACGTTCTTCAATGTAGAAGCACTCAGGAGCCTTGATGTCCTCAAGGTTGATGCCGCCGAAGGTAGGAGCGATGCGCTCTACGGTCTCGCAGAACTTCTCGGGATCCTTCTCATTGAGTTCGATGTCGAACACATCGATGCCTCCGTAGATCTTGAAGAGCAATCCTTTACCCTCCATCACAGGCTTTCCGCTCATGGCGCCGATGTCTCCCAGTCCAAGTACGGCAGTACCATTGGAGATGACAGCTACAAGATTGCCCTTGTCGGTGTATTTATAGACATCGTCAGGATTCTTCTGTATCTGAAGGCACGGATAGGCGACCCCCGGTGAATAAGCCAGGCTCAGATCGGTTTGTGTACGATAAGGCTTCGTCGGCTTCACTTCTATTTTGCCCGGTCGTCCATTGGCATGGTAGGCGAGGGCAGCTTCCTCTGTAATCTTTACCATAAAAATGTTATCTATTTGATTTAAAAACTTTCTATCTCTTTTTATTTTAGTGCAAAGATAATAAAATCTGTTGAATCCAAAGAAGTTTTTCTTTTTTTTTGTGTAGCCTTCTGCTTTCCGTCTAATAATTTGTAGGTTTGGGAGAAAGTGATGGAAATCTTAAAGTGTTCTAGGTATTGAATAGATATGATGGAAAGGTCTTTGTAGCATGAAAGACTTTAGATAAAAGTTGATTAATATAATTTTAAGGAAAAGACGATGCAGTATCATAGAAAATATGTAAATTTGTAGATTGTAAAACATATAAGGAGATAAATGATATGTCAGAGCCTTTAGCGGAACGTATGCGGCCACAGACCCTTGATGACTACGTAGGTCAGGATCATCTTGTAGGGGCAAATGGTGTGTTGCGGCGGATGATAGAGTCGGGGCGTATTTCGTCCTTTATTCTATGGGGCCCCCCGGGAGTGGGGAAGACGACACTGGCTCAGATCATCGCCCACACGCTCAAGGTGCCGTTTTATACACTCAGTGCTGTGACCAGTGGCGTGAAGGAGGTGAGAGATGTCATAGCGCGTGCCAAGCAGGGCCGTTTCTTTCAGGAGCAGTCGCCCATTCTGTTTATCGATGAGATACACCGCTTCTCCAAGTCTCAGCAAGATTCCTTGTTAGGCGCCGTGGAGCAGGGAGTGGTGACCTTGATAGGTGCCACGACGGAGAATCCGTCTTTTGAGGTGATTCGCCCTTTGCTTTCGCGTTGCCAACTCTATGTGCTGAAATCCTTGGAAAAGGAGGATCTCTTGAAGATACTTCACCGGGCTGTTGACAAAGATCCTGAACTCAGTAAGCGGCATATAGAGTTGAGGGAGTATGGCGCCATGCTAAGATACAGTGGCGGAGATGCCCGTAAACTTCTTAATATCCTCGACTTGATTGTCAAGAGCACAGAGGCCAACGAGGTGGTTATCACAGACCAGCTGACGGAGTCGCTTCTCCAGACCAATCCTTTGGCCTACGACAAGGATGGGGAAATGCACTACGACATCATTTCGGCTTTTATCAAGAGCATCCGTGGCTCTGACCCTGATGCGGCCCTCTATTGGATGGCGAGAATGATAGAGGGCGGGGAAGACCCGCAGTTCATAGCGCGTCGGCTGGTCATCTCTGCCGCGGAAGACATAGGACTGGCCAACCCCAATGCGCTGCTTTTGGCTAATGCGGCCTTTGATGCCGTGATGAAAATTGGCTGGCCGGAGGGACGCATTCCTCTTGCTGAGGCTACCGTCTATTTGGCGACGAGTCCTAAGAGCAATTCTGCTTATCTGGGCATTGACGCGGCGCTCTCAGAAGTCAGGAAGTCTGGCAATCAGCCCGTGCCCTTGCCATTGCGCAATGCACCCACCAAGCTAATGGCCGAGCTCGGATACCACGATGGCTATAAATATCCTCATGACTATCCGGGCAACTTCACGCCACAGCAGTATCTTCCCGATCAGCTGAAGAGTCTGCGCTTGTGGCATGCCCAGCACTCGCCGTCGGAGGAAAAACTCTATCAGCGCATGCTGAACTGTTGGGGTGACCGATATAAGGAATAGGCGACGCGGATTAAAACTCATTTTTCAGTATTCGATGCCTATATATAATTAAGGTGTCGTACTGTATTTAACAAGGTAATCACATCAAAGAAAAGACTTTTGAACATGAACATTGTAGAACTCGACGGCTTTGCCGCCAATCCCGGAGATCTGTCTTGGGATGCACTCAAGGCGTTTGGTAATCTCACTGTTTATCCTCGGACGGCTCCTGAAGACGTGGTAGAGCGTGCCAAGTATGCCGACGCTGTGCTGATCAATAAGGTGAATATCACTGATGAGGTGATGGCCCAGCTCCCAAAGTTGAAATATATAGGCGTGCTGGCCACCGGCTATAATGTGGTGGACGTGGATGCTGCTCATCGCCGAGGCATTGTGGTGACAAATATTCCCTCATACAGCACAGACAGCGTGGTGCAGATGACGTTCGCTCATATCCTGAACATCACTAATCAAGTGGCTCACTATGCTGAGGAGAATCGCCAAGGCAAGTGGAGCCGCAATCCAGACTTCTGCTATTGGGATACGCCACTGCCCGAATTGGCCGGGAAGACGATGGGTATCGTAGGGCTTGGGCATATCGGCATGAGAGTGGCGCGCGTCGCCTGTGAACTGGGTATGGACGTGTTTGCCTTGACCTCAAAAAACGCTACCGATCTTCCCGAAGGCATACAGAAGACCACGCTTGAGGGAGTGTTGGCCGTGTCTGACATTCTCTCGCTCCATTGTCCGTTGAGCAAGGATACCTATCACCTCATAGATGCCCGACGATTGAAGTTGATGCGTCCGTCTGCAATACTGATCAACACCGGACGCGGACCTCTCGTGGACGAAGAGGCTGTGGCCTGTGCCTTGGCAAATGGTGAGTTGGCAGCCTACGGCGCTGACGTGATGACGGAAGAGCCGCCACGCGCAGACAATCCCCTTTTCGCCCAGCCTCATGCCTATATCACTCCGCATATCGCATGGGCAACAAAGGAAGCAAGAGAACGTTTGATGGAGATTTGTGTTGAGAATATAAAGGCATTTGTTGAAGGCCGAGACTTAAATCATGTCTGAAACTGGTTCTGTGGCCAGAACTCGCGTCTGAAGGGCTATGGGCGCAAAGGCTTTTATATGTGAAATAATAGAAAAAGAATGTTTTATCACGATCCTGTTTTTATTCATTCTGTTCAGCAGACAATAGAGATCTTGGGTACACTGGCCTTTGCCATCTCAGGCATACGTCATGCGGCAGCAAGGCATTACGATTGGTTTGGAGGCTTTGTATGTGGCTTTGTCGTGGCTATCGGCGGAGGTACTTTGCGCGATGTCATGCTCGGAGTGACCCCTTTCTGGATGACATCGCCGATGTATATCGTCTGCACCTTTCTCGCCCAAGCGATGGTGATACTCTTCGCGCGTTTGCTCCGTCATTTAAACAATGCCTGGTTTTTCTTTGACACGCTTGGCTTGGCATTGTTCACAATAGCAGGTATACAAAAGACACTGGTCTGTGGACATCCTTTTTGGGTGGCTATTGCCATGGGATGTATAACGGGATCGGCCGGAGGTGTCCTCCGTGATTTGCTGCTCAATCGGCCGCCCGTAATTTTCCGTAAGGAAATCTATGCGATGGCGAGCATACTTGGCGGTCTGGTCTATTGGCTGATGATTTCGTTGCATGTCAATGTGGCTGTTACCGTGGTAGTGGCATTTGTCGTTATTGTAGCAATCAGGATATTAGCAGTGAAGTATCATATCTCATTGCCTCTGCTGAAAGACGAGTCACATTGAGCAAGTGCGTCGAAGAATAGCAATTGTTAGAAAAACTGACAAAAAAGCGGGCGTGAGAATGCGATTTTTGCGAGCAAGTATGATCTTAAGTATGAATTCTCGACTTTTGGCAATATTACATAAGTTGCTAATTGTCAATGATTTGTGTGATACTTGCGTCGTTTCGATTTGCAAAATCACCTTCTTCTTGTGAAATTCTTTAGAGAATATTCAATCATCTCAGTGTTTTTAGCTCATCAAAACGGTGGTTTGATGAGCTAAAACCACTGAGATGACATAAAGAAATCACTGATTTCTCACTTTTAAAGCTCTTTTTGGGCGTTTTGCTGCTTGCTTTTTTTATTTTCCTTTCTCTGGAATACAAGTTGTCGCGGAAGTGTTTTTGTAGAAATTATTTCTGTTGTTAGTGATAGGATATAGGTGTGTAAAGAATAGCTTTTTGTTGCAGTGAAAGGGTTAAAATGATATAATTATTCGGTGTATTCGCTTTTTTCTTGTTATAAATTTATATTTTTGCACACGACTAAAAGCAAAGGGGGCAAAAAATGTCTCTGATGCATACTGAAAGATGACGGGCAGAAATGCTCGTCAGAGGGGTGCGGAGCCGTGTCACCCGTGGCGACAAGGCAAAGCTGAGATAATACCCGTGAACCTGATGCAGGTAATGCTGCCGTAGGAAGTTGCCAGTATTTTCCATTGGTCACAGCTTGGCTGTGCACCTCTCTGATCGTATAGTTAGATAGAAGAAAATCAGAGTGAGGTACAGTTAAGATGTGCAGTAAATACGTTTCTACATTAACGATAGCAGGCTCTGACAGCTGTGGAGGAGCCGGGCTGCAAGCTGATATCAAGACGATGTCGGCCTTAGGGTGCTATGCTTGTAGCGTAGTCACCGCCGTCACCGCCCAAGACACTACAGGGGTGCGCAGTGTGGAGGATATGTCCGCAGATTTGGTGGCGCGACAATTGCGCGCCGTCATGTGCGACATACGTCCTTCTGCCATCAAGACGGGTATGCTCGGCAATGCCGAAGTGGTCGCTGCCATTGCGGACATCCTCTCGTCCTATCCCCGCGTGCCTCTTGTCGTGGACCCTATCATCGTGGCCACCTCTGGCGACTCACTCATGCGGCAAGGTACGCTGCAGATGCTTGTCGACCGGCTCATCCCGCTTGCCAGCCTGCTCACCCCTAATCTTCCTGAAGCAGAAACTTTGGCTGGCATGAACATCCGGTCTACCGGCGACATCCACATGGCGGCACGCCACATCCTTGACATGGGCTGTCAAGCTGTTCTCATCAAGGGCGGACATGCCGACGGCAAGACAAAGACAGACTGGCTCTTCACACAGACAGGCATGGTCAAGTCCTTTAGTGCTCAGACCATTACCACGTCCAACACGCATGGTACAGGATGTACGCTCTCCGCCGCCATCACGGCTTATCTCGCAAGGGGACTGGACCTTGTCTGCGCTGTGGACAAGGGTAAACGATACCTGAGCCAAGCGATCAAGGCAGGGGCTGAGGTGACGACAGGCCATGGCCACGGCCCGCTCAACCATTTTTTTCACCCACAAAAACTTATCATCCAGCCATGAAGCATCTGCAATTTATCACACATGCCACCGACCGCTACACCGACCTTGACGAGGTGAGGATGGCACTTCAGGGTGGTTGCCGCTGGATACAGCTGCGTATGAAGGGAGCCACTGACGACGAGGTGTTGAGCGTCGGCAGGGAAGCCGTACGCCTTTGTCACCATCAACATGCCACTCTCATCCTCGACGACCGTGTAGCTCTCTGCCCGCTCATCGGTGCCGACGGAGTGCATCTTGGTCGCCGTGACATGCCCGTGGCCGAAGCTCGGAAGATCCTTGGGCCACACGCCATCATCGGAGCTACTGTCAACACGGTGGAGGATCTGTGCAGGGCTGTTGACGAGGGCGCCGACTATGCAGGATGCGGCCCGTTTCGCTTCACCACCACCAAGGAACATCTTGCGCCCCTGCTTGGTCTCGACGGCTATCGGCATCTCGTGGCTGCACGGAAAAAGTTGTCAGTCCGGCTGCCTCTCATAGCTATCGGGGGCATCACGCGTGACGACATCCCCGTCATCCTGTCTACGGGCGTTGACGGCGTGGCAATGAGCGGATGCATTGTCCGAGCCGCCAACCCCGTAGAAGAGATGCACAAGATTTGCAAAACGATTAACCCAACACTATGAACCAGAATATCAAAATTCATTATCCACATTCCGAGAAAATTTATCTTCAAGGCAAGCGCTATCCCTTCCTTCGGGTAGGCATGCGACGCGTTAGCCTCATGCCAACCGTAACTGTGACCGACGGCAAGGAAACGCGTCACGACAATGCTCCTGTATTCATCTACGATACCAGCGGCCCTTACAGTGATCCTGACGTCGACATCGATTTGGAGCGAGGTCTGCCCAGACTGCGCGAGACGTGGATGCCCGAACGCAAAGGCACTCAGCGCTACTATGCCCGCTATGGCATTGTCACTCCCGAGATGGAGTATGTTGCCATTCGTGAGAACATGAACAACGAGGCGCTGGGCATAAGCTCCTATATCACCCCGGAGTTTGTGCGCGAGGAGGTGGCTGCCGGCAGGGCGGTCATTCCCTGTAATCACCGTCATCCCGAGGCGGAACCTATGATTATCGGTGACCGCTTCCTGGTAAAAATCAACACCAACATCGGCAACTCGGCACTCTCGTCCAACCTCGAAGAAGAGGTGGAGAAAGCTGTGTGGAGCTGTAAATGGGGTGGCGATACGCTGATGGATCTCTCCACAGGTAGCCATATCCACGAAACGCGTGAGCATATCCTGCGCAACTGTCCGGTGCCGGTGGGCACTGTGCCGCTCTATCAGGCTTTCGAAAAGGTGAACGAGAAGATTGCCGACCTCTCTTGGGATGTCTACCGCGATACGCTCATCGAGCAGTGTGAGCAGGGCGTAGACTATTTCACCATTCATTGCGGCATACGCTTGAAAAACGTGCACTACGCGCTCGACAGACTCACGGGCATGGTCAGCCGAGGAGGCAGCATCATCTCGTCTTGGTGCTCCATGCATCAGCAGGAGAGTTTTCTCTATACCCATTTCGACGACATCTGCGACATCTGCCGACGGTACGATGTCGCCATCTCCCTCGGCGATGGTTTGCGGCCGGGCTCCATCCACGATGCCAATGACCGGGCGCAGTTTGCGGAACTCGACACCATGGGTGAACTGGTGCAGCGGGCATGGGACAAGGATGTACAGGTGTTTATCGAGGGGCCGGGACATGTACCTCTTCAAAAGATTCGGGAAAACGTGGAGCGTGAACAGGAGAAGTGTCACCGTGCTCCTTTCTACACCCTTGGCCCTCTGGTGACCGACATTGCGCCGGGCTACGACCATATCACCAGTGCCATTGGTGCCGCTCTCATCGGTTGGGCTGGCACATCGATGCTCTGCTATGTCACGCCCAAGGAGCATCTCGCATTGCCCGACTTGCAGGATGTGCGCGACGGCATCATCGCTTACAAGATTGCAGCCCACGCTGCCGACATTGCCAAAGGTCACCCCGGAGCCATGGTACGCGACAATGCGCTGTCCAAGGCTCGCTACGATTTCCGCTGGATCGACCAGTTCAGTCTGAGCCTCGACCCCGAACGATCACAGGCTATTTACCAGGCTGCCAACCCGCAGCAGGGACGCTTCTGCACCATGTGCGGTCCCAACTTTTGTGCGGCTCGCATCAGTCATACACTTTGTGAAGAAACATTCACTAAATAACCAAAAAAAATCAACCATTATGATTGAGACAGAAATTTCAAAAGGTATCATTCAGACCTATTTCAACAAACTGGAAAAGAATCTTCAACTCGATGTAGCCATCGTGGGTGGTGGTCCTTCCGGCATTGTCGCCGCTTACTATCTTGCCAAGGCAGGACTGCGTGTGGCGCTCTTCGACCGCAAGCTCTCGCCGGGCGGTGGCATGTGGGGCGGTGCTATGATGTTCAACCAAGTGGTCATCCAGCAAGAGGCCATGGACATCATCCGCGAATTCGATATACGCTATGAGCCGTTTGAAGAGAATTTGTTCACTGTCGATTCCATTGAGAGCACCTCTTCGCTGCTCTACCATGCTGTCCATGCCGGAGCAACTCTCTTCAACTGCTATTCTGTGGAGGATGTCATCTTCAAGGACAACCGCGTCAGCGGCGTGGTGGTCAACTGGACACCAGTGCTGCGCGAAGGACTGCACGTAGACCCGCTCAATGTATTGGCGAAATATGTCATCGACGGCACGGGACACGACAGCGAGATCAGCAAAGTGGTAGCCCGTAAGAACGGCATTCGACTCGACACTCCCACGGGTGCAGTCGCCGGCGAGCGCTCACTGGATGTGATCGAGGGTGAGCGTGAGGTGGTAGCCGGTACCAAAGAAATCTATCCGGGATTGTATGTCTGTGGCATGGCTTCCTCAGCCGTGTCGGGTACACCACGCATGGGACCTATCTTCGGTGGCATGCTCATGTCGGGTAAGAAGGTAGCCGAACAGCTCATTGCCCGTCTGAAAGGATGACGACCTCTCTACGCCTTATTGCCATCACCTCGCCCCGTTTCTTGCCGAGCGAGGGTGAGCGCATTGCCGCCCTGCTCTCTGAGGGTGGCTTTTGGCGGGTGCATGTGCGCAAGCCAGAGGCTTCGGCCGACGACTTGCGCCGTCTTCTCAACACGATACCAACCTGGTGCTATCCTCGTCTCGTCCTCCACGACCATCATGAGCTGTGTGAGGAGTATCGTGTGGGAGGGCTGCATCTCAACCGCCGTAATCCCACGGTCCCGGACTGCGCCACGAGTGCCGGGCTGAGTTTGTCGTGCTCATGTCATTCGCTCAATGAAGTGGAGCTGCGCAAGCCGAAGATGGACTATGTGTTTCTGAGTCCAGTCTTCGACAGTATTTCTAAACAGGGCTATCGCTCTCAGTTCTCGCTTGCGGAACTTCAGAAGGCTGCTGCAGAAGACATCATCGACTCAAAGGTGGTGGCTCTCGGAGGTGTCACAAAGGATCGTCTGCCCCTACTGCAAAGCCTCCACTTCGGAGGAGCGGCCATGCTTGGAGCTGTATGGAAGCGTTGATGATGTGTATAAGAAATTAATATTTTCTACAATATTAGCTCTGTTTATGTTTAATTGGAAAAAAAGTGGTTGATAATTTTGTGCTTTTCAAGGAATTCACTAATTTTGTGACCTGTTAATTCATTAACTAATATATTATGAAGGTACACGAATATCAGGCAAAGGAGTTCTTTGCTCAGTATGGTTTGCCCGTAGACAGTCCTATTTTGTGCCGTAGCGTTGATGAATGTGTTGACGCTTATCATCAATTAGGCTCCGGGAAAGTTGTTGTCAAGGCACAAGTACACACTGGTGGGCGCGGAAAGGCCGGCGGCGTGAAACTCGCAGCTTCGGAAGAAGAGGTGCGCAAGGTGTCATCCGACATCCTTGGGATGACCATCAAGGGATACGTTGTTGACCGTGTGCTCGTCACAGAGGCTGTGAATATAGACAAAGAGTATTACGTCAGCATCCTGATCGACCGTAAGAGCAAGTCTCCTTTGATGATGCTGTCTCGTGCCGGAGGTATGGATATCGAGCAGGTTGCCAAGGAAACACCAGAGAAGATCGAGAAGATCGTGATCGACCCGCTTATCGGTATGGCTGATTTCCAGGCTCGTGCTGCTGCTTACAAGTTGTTTGATGATAAAGCAGTGGTGAAGCAGGCCATACCACTTTTCAAGAATCTCTATCGCCTCTTTATTGAGAAAGACGCATCTTTGGCAGAGATCAATCCGCTCGTATTGACAAAGGAGGGACAACTGAAAGCTATCGATGCCAAGATGACTTTCGACAATAATGCGCTTTACCGTCATTCTGATGTGGCTGAACTTAATGAGCCTACGGAAGATGAGAAGAAAGAGCTCTATGCTAAGTCCAAGGGTTTCAGCTATGTCAACTTGGGAGGTAATATCGGTTGCATGGTCAACGGTGCCGGATTGGCTATGGCTACTATGGACATGATCAAGCTCTATGGCGGCAATCCTGCCAACTTTCTGGACATCGGTGGCAGTTCTAACCCTGAGAAGATTGTAGATGCTATGAATCTGTTGATGAGCGATCAGCACGTAAAAGTGATTCTGATCAACATCTTCGGAGGCATCACCCGATGCGACGATGTGGCGAAAGGACTCTTAGAGGCTTTCAAGAGTATCAAAACCGACATGCCGATCGTCATCCGTCTGACAGGTACCAATGCCGAGGAGGGACGTCGTCTGTTGCAGAATTCTCATTTCATTGTGGCAACGACCATGGCCGATGCAGGCCACAAGGCTGTGGAGGCAATGAACAATCTTTAATCTTTTAAAAGCGATTACCATGAGTATTTTGATCAATAAAGATACGCGCCTGATTGTTCAGGGCATCACAGGCCGCGACGGCAGTTTCCATGCTGCCAAGATGAAAGAATACGGAACAAACGTTGTAGGCGGCACCTCACCCGGAAAGGGTGGACAGGAGGTGGATGGCATTCCGGTGTTCAACACAGTTCGCGAGGCCGTAGAGGCTACGAAGGCCAACACGTCGATTATCTTTGTTCCGGCTCCCTTTGCCAAGGATGCTATGCTGGAGGCAGCTGATGCCGGCATCAAACTCATCATTTGCATTACGGAAGGTATCCCCGTAGTGGATGCTGTCATTGCCCAGCGCTATATCCAGGTGAAAGGTGCTCATCTGATCGGCCCGAACTGCCCGGGATTGATTTCTCCAGAACTGAGCATGGTGGGTATTATGCCATCCAACATCTTCAAGAAAGGACATACGGGTGTTATCAGCCGTTCGGGTACGCTGACCTATGAAGTCGTTGATAACCTCACAAAGGCTGGTATGGGACAGAGTACTGCAATAGGTGTCGGCGGTGATCCTGTGGTAGGTCTTTACTTCGAGGATTTGTTGCAGATGTTCCAAGATGATCCTGATACCGACTCCATTGCCTTGATAGGCGAAATTGGTGGTGATGCTGAGGAGCATGCTGCTGCCTATATCAAGGAGCATATCACCAAGCCTGTCGTTGCTTTCATCGATGGCCGCACAGCTCCTCCGGGCAAGCAGATGGGGCATGCCGGAGCTATCATCTCCAGTAGTTCAGGCTCTGCCGCTGACAAGATTGCGGCTTTCGAGGCTGCCGGCGTGCCGGTGGCTATGGAGAGCTGCGAGATTCCCGGCCTCTTGAAAAAGCTGATGGAGAAAGCAAAGTAAAGTAGAAAGGCTGCTGTTGAAGATGGAAGTCTGAGTCGTAACGATATGACTTGGTATCTATTCAACAGTGTAAAGCAGAAATGGGCTTCAAGCCAGATCCTTGGTCCTCTATATATAAAATAAGAGGGTGTATCATAATTAAGTTTTATGGTGCATCCTCTTTTCTTTTACAATGA
>OGQX01000745.1_pt1 | contig 34726 bp, 21 predicted proteins | sample 1553291 | NCBI WGS metagenome assembly OGQX01 (sample SAMEA2580030, study PRJEB22360) | human gut metagenome | biome: human gut; feature: human-associated habitat; material: faeces | place: Denmark | collected 2008/2010
CATTGTAAAAGAAAAGAGGATGCACCATAAAACTTAATTATGATACACCCTCTTTTTTTAGTGGTTATATCGGGGTTCCCAGTTTCGTTATTTCACGATCTTCTTACCACCTATTATATATATACCGTGTGGCAGTGCGTTGAAGTCCATGCCTACATAGCGGCCGTCAAGCGTATAGATGCGCTTTGTTGTCGTTTCATTGTGCTCAATGCCTTTGATGCCGGTAGTGGTGTCGTGGATATAGTTAAAGGATACGATGCCGGTAGAGGTGTCGTAAGTAATGTTGCGGAGGGCCTTGTTGGTAGGTAACTTTTCGGTTTTATCGGAGTTGTACCAGCACCAGTTGGGTTGTACATTAGCGTCGCTGAGCTCCATAACATTCATATTTGTTCCATTGCCAGTTCCAGGGAAGAGATCACCATAAAGACTGCTGCAATATGTTTCTATGTTTGCGTCAAGGTACGAGGACTGGCAGGCTCCATCTGCCGGCACTACCGCCATGCCGGGATAGCCTTTTATGTTGTTATAAGTGTCGAAGATGTTGACCGTGCCATTGTTTGGCTTGTTGACGTGATAGACGAGCAGGCCGTTGCCGTATTGGTAACTATTCCATCCTTTTTGTTGAATGCTTTCCAGCATAAAGTATTCGTTTTTGTTGTCGGGGTTGGTAATCTTATAGGCCGTACCGCCTTTTTCTGTGGAGTTGGCGATGGTTACTTGTTGATCGCTGCTTAGTTCCTGAATATCTACGGGCCATCCCATCTGCTGTTTCTCCCATGCTGTGTATGCGGTAGGGTAGAAGCCATTGGCACCGTATTCGCCTCCGTCCATGAGATCCCAATATTCCATCTCTTGGTTGTCGACTTGCGCAGAGGCTGATGTAGGGTAGAAGTCGGGTAAACCTAAGGCGTGACTCAGCTCGTGACAGGTGACGCCTACGCCTGCTATACAGGGGACTGTGCCATTTTCTGTATCAAACTCTTCGTTGCTATTCAGATATACTGGCGTAAGCTCACCGGCCATGCTATACCATCTCAGGCTTTTGTTGGCAAGCGATCCGCTGATGCTTCCTGTGTTTGCCCAAACAGCTGTGGCCACGTCGTCGGCTGCGTTGGGGTATGTGCTGTAGTTCTGTCCTACACCTGCATAGATGATGTACACACAGTCTACGCTGTTGCCGTCTACGCAGAATGATGTCGCGTCATCAATCTTCTCACTGCTACTTTGGAGTTTGGCTATCGCGTCCTTCACTAAGCCTCTTGGATTCTCGTCGGAATTGTTTCCATGAGTGTTGCCTCCATAGTAGGTCTCGTCCTGGTCTAACGTCACGGGACCATAAATCTTAAAGGTAGGAGTGAACGCGCCGGAACTCATATCCGAGAAATACTGGGCGACGGAGCCATGGTTCTTGGCGTTGCCATTGCCCATACTCTTTTGCTCCATTCCGTAGAAAAACTGTTCAAAAGCTTCTCTCGGCTTGTTGATGCTGAAATGCACATCATTGAAGTTGACAAGGATGACGGGGATCGCAATGCTTCCTTTGTGGGGAACATAGCTGGGATATTGGCTTCCTATAGCTCTGCTGGCAATGCGGTTGGCGGCTCTCTCCCGCTCAATGATCATAGAGGTGCCGCATTTTCCGTGTGGCAGAATGATTTCGTTGCCTTCTTGTGCCGCTCCCTGCATTACCCACAGACAAGCGGCTATTGTTGAAAGTAGAAGTTTTCGCATGGGTTCTCAATGTTTACAATAGGTTGCAAAGGTAATGTTTTTCTTCTATTCTATTCTATCTTTTACTAAATTTTTATGTGTGAAACGTTTTCGACAACTATATGATACATATTGTAAAGTCGGTTTTGCCAATTCGCCCTATCTTTGCAAATAGAAAAACTAAATCTATAATACACATGAACATCATTCCTTATTTCCGCCATCTTGGCTTGTTGCTGTTGGCACTGTGGCTCTTGCCCGGGAGCATAGAAGCGGCTCCTGACCCTAACTTCTATATCTTCCTCTGCTTCGGACAAAGCAATATGGAGGGCAACGCCAAGATAGAACCGCAAGATCTCACGGGTGTGGATCCGCGATTCCAGATGATGGCTGCCGTCGACGACCACAAGTTGGGACGTAAGATAGGGGAGTGGTATACTGCCACGCCGCCACTTTGCCGCGAGAATACAGGCCTTACTCCGGTGGATTATTTCGGACGTGAGATGGTGGCACGGCTGCCGAAGGACGTGCGGGTGGGCGTGATCACTGTGGCAGTAGGCGGATGTCATATCGAGACGTTTATGCGTGACTCGGTCGACAACTACGTCAAGACACGAGCACCTCAGTGGATGAAGGGTATGCTCGCCTGCTACGGCAACAATCCTTATAACCGTTTGGTGACCTTGGCACGCAAGGCTCAGCAGGCCGGCGTGATCAAAGGCATTCTGCTCCATCAGGGCGAGAGCAACACAGGAGATGTGCGCTGGCCCGAGAAGGTAGCGTGGGTCTATAACCAGCTCATCGCTGACTTGCATCTGAAATCAGAAGACGTGCCCTTGCTCGCCGGTGAGGTGGTACGTGCGGACGGCCACGGACGCTGTGTGGCAATGAACGCAATCATCGACAAACTGCCCGAGACGATCCACACGGCACATGTAATCTCTTCCGAGGGCTGCACCAACGGTCCCGACAATCTCCACTTCGATGCTGCCGGCTACAGAGAACTTGGGCGGCGGTATGCTTATAAGATGCTGTCGTTGCTTGGCTATCCTGTATTCAAGAGTGTCGCAGTTCCGGCTGATGCCGTGACGAGCGAGACGGCAGAACCCGGCAATGAGTACCCGAAGATCGACAGCAGCCGACGTGCCTATTTCCGTCTGCACGCTCCTGCCGCCCAGCATGTCGTGGCTGACATCTGCGGAAAGAAATACGATATGCAGCGTGACGAGACGGGTACATGGACGGGCGTCAGTGATCCGCTGTCGGTGGGATTCCACTATTATTTCTTCTGGGTCGACGGCGTGCAAGTGACAGATCCGGCTACTGACACGTATTTCGGATGTTGCCGCCAGGCCAGTGCCTTGGAAGTGCCGGAAGGATCTGAGGGCGACTACTATCGTCCACAGCAGGGCGTGGCAAAGGGTCAGGTGCGCTCATTCCAGTATTATGCTAACTCCACACACCAGTGGCGTCGGGCAATGGTCTACACGCCAGCAGAATATGAACAGGGAAAGAAACGCTATCCGGTGCTCTATCTGCAGCATGGAATGGGTGAAGACGAGACTGGCTGGAGCCATCAGGGCAAGATGCAAAACATCATGGACAACCTGATAGCCGCTGGTAAGGCAGTGCCGATGATCGTCGTGATGGAGAGCGGCGACGTGAAAGCGCCTTACCGTCCCGATAAGGATGGAGGCAACCAAGCCGGTCTGAGCCAGTATGGCGCTACGTTCTATCAAGTGCTCATCAATGATTTGATTCCAACAATTGACAAAAACTTCCGTACAAAGACCGACCGGGACCACCGTGCAATGGCGGGACTGTCATGGGGCGGGCACCAAACCTTCGACATGGTATTCACGCATCTCGACAAGTTCTCCTATTGCGGAGGCTTCAGCGGTGCCATCTTCGGGTTGGATGTCAACAAAACATACGATGGCATCTTCTCACGCCCTGACGAAGTGAACAGTAAGTTGCATACCCTCTTCCTCGGTTGTGGCAGTGAGGAAAACATGGGCACGTCGAAACTGATCAAGGATCTCAGAGGCGCAGGCGTGAAGGTAGAGGACTATGTCTCGCCCGGAACAGCCCATGAGTGGCTGACCTGGCGCCGATGCCTGAAGGAGTTTGTTGTGAAGCTCTTTAAGAAATAGCGCACTTATTCGTGGTGGTAAGGCTCACCTTTGATGATCGTACAAGCCCGATAAAGCTGTTCGACAAAGATGAGTCTTACCATCTGATGACTGAAAGTCAACCGCGAAAGCGATATCTTGTCATTGGCACGTGCGTATACTTCCGGTGAGAATCCATACGGACCACCGATGATGAATACCAGCCGGCGGGCCGTGTTCTGCTTGTGCTGCAACCAGTCGGCGAGTTCTATGGAACGGAATTCCTTGCCATGTTCGTCAAGGAGCACCACCGTGTCGCTGGATTGCAACTCTTGCAGGATCAACTGGCCTTCCTTTTCTTTTTGTTGGGCCTCGGTGAGACTCTTGGTGTTTTTGAGTTCCGGAATCGTACGAATCTCAAACGGCATGTAGTGTCCGATGCGCTCGGTATAGTCTTTGATACCGGCGATGAAATGTTTGTTCTGTGTCTTGCCGACGAGGATAAGGATGGTCTTCATGGTTATTCTCCTTTAGTGAGTGAAGCATCTTTGTCGCAGGAATCACTCTTCTCGAGGGTTGATTGATGCGCCTTGTCGTGCGTATCTTGCTCTTTGAGGCTTGAATATTGTGCCTTGCGCTTGGGATTCATGGGAAACCAGCCTTTCTCCACCCTTTTCTTTTGTTCAAAGAGTTCGCCAATCGACCACAGCAGACTGGCGCCAGTGACACCGACAATGGCTGAGAATATGGTGTCGGCAATGCACAATGACGCGCCAATACATGCTAAACCGGCAATAAGAAACAGCCACCAGGGACGTGTGCCCCAATGGTATTCAGTCTTGATGACAACGGGATGGAAGACACCTATTATAATAAAGGTGCTGATAGCGAGAAGTAGTCCAGTGAAATGCATTCCTTTTTGTTTTGGTACAAATTTACAAATTTTTATCTGTAACGTAGCGTGTTTATCGCAAATATTTGTTATCTTTGCCCATAGAACTAATTATTTCTAACAAAGATATCATATCATGGAAAACAACGCAGCGCTCATAGCCCAATGTGAGGCTAAGGCAAAGGCATGGCTCTCGCCTTCGTTTGACGAGCAGACACGCAATGAAGTTCAGGCAATGCTTGACAATCCTGACAAGACACAACTCATAGAAAGCTTCTATAAAGACCTGGAGTTTGGTACCGGCGGACTGCGTGGTATCATGGGACCTGGCACCAACCGCATGAACATCTATGTTGTCGGTATGGCCACCCAAGGCTTTGCCAACTATCTGAAAAAGAACTTCAAGGATCGTGAACAGATCTCTGTGGTGGTCTGCCACGACTGCCGCAACAACAGCCGCCTGTATGCCGAGACAGTAGCAAACATCTTCTCTGCCAATGGCATCAAGGCTTATATCTTCGATGACCTGCGCCCAACGCCTGAGTGTTCCTTCGCTATCCGCTATCTTAAGGCCCAGGCCGGTGTGAACATCACGGCCAGCCATAACCCACGCGAGTACAACGGCTACAAGGCTTATTGGGAAGATGGTGCTCAGGTGCTGGCTCCTCACGACAAAGGCATTATCGACGAGGTGAACAAGGTGACAATCGATGACGTGAAGTTCCAACCCAACAAAGATCTCATTCAGATCATTGGCGAAGACATCGACGAGCCTTATCTGCGTCAGATCCGCACGATCTCTATCGACCGTGAGGTGATCCGTCGCCAGCACGATCTGAAGATCGTCTACACTCCGCTCCACGGTGCCGGTCGCGTGATGATTCCGCGTTCGCTGGCTTATTGGGGCTTTGATAATGTACACTGCGTTCCTGAGCAGATGATCAAGGACGGCAACTTCCCAACCGTCGACCGTCCAAACCCAGAGTTCGCCGAGGCTCTGACGCTCGGACTGCGTGACGCTAAAAAGCTTGACGCTGACATCCTCATGGCCTCTGACCCGGATGCAGACCGCGTGGGTATGGCTTGCAAGAACGATAAGGGCGAGTGGGTGCTCATCAATGGTAACCAGACCTGTCTGATCTTCTTGTGGTATATCATCACCAACCGCAAGGCAAAGGGCTTGCTCAAGCCGACGGACTTCATCGTGAAGACAATCGTTACGACAGAGGTGATTCGCAAGATCGCTGCAAAGCAAAACATCGAGATGCGCGACTGCTATACTGGCTTTAAGTGGATTGCCCGCGAGATTGCACTCTCAGAAGGCAAACAGCAGTATATCGGCGGCGGTGAGGAGAGCTACGGCTTCCTTGCTGAGGACTTCGTTCGCGATAAGGATGCTGTATCTGCCTGCTCGCTGTTGGCAGAGATCTGCGCTTATGCCAAGGATCAGGGCAAGACACTCTACGACATCCTCATGGGCATCTATCTCGAATATGGCTTCTCCAAGGAGTTCACAGTCAATGTGGAGCGTCCCGGAAAGAGTGGTGCTGAGGAGATCCAGAAGATGATGAGTGACTTTCGCGCTAATCCGCCGAAGGAGCTCGGTGGCTCTAAGGTGGTGCTGTGGAAGGACTATAAGACACTGAAAGCTACTGCTGCTGATGGTAAGGTTACTGACCTTGTCATGCCGGAGACCAGCAACGTGCTGCAGTGGTTCTGCGACGATGACACCAAGGTGAGCGTGCGCCCATCTGGAACAGAGCCTAAGATCAAGTTCTACATCGAGGTGAAGGACACTATGACAGATGCTTCACAGTATGAGGAACTGGACAAGAAGGGCATGAAGAAGATCGAGGCTATCAAGAAGAGCCTTGGTCTTGAAAATGATTAAACATTCTGTTTAGATAACTTATTATCCCCTTGCTACCGTTGTGCGGCAAGGGGATTTTTTTATTCGTCCTTGCGCAAGTCTTTATTTTTCCTTACGCAAGTCTTTATTTGTCTTTCCGCAAGGCAAGTTGCAACAGCTGTTGTTCTTTGTCGCTGGTCCAGGGTTCGTCACAGATCTCAAAGGCGAAGTTGTTGAGGGCAAGACATTGCTCGCGGGTGATCATGCGCCGCTCTGTGTGGTAGGGCCACGGCGCGAGCATGAGCAACAGGCCCTTGGCACAAGCATCAAAATACTTCCCGGGTGGTTTGTAAAGCGGAGGGAAACCGTTTTCCAAGATGACGATGAGCGGATGCTGAGCATCCAGTGCTGCCCGGGCGATCTCTTTCTCACCGGGAGAGATACATGGGCTCACCACCACACCACCCTTGTCTCCTTGCAGCAGGAAGTATTCTTTTTGTTTGGCAATAAGCTTGAGGTTCGCCTCGGTGGTGTTGTTGTGGCAGCGGACCTGCATTCTCATAGGGTGCTCCAAGAGCCAGTGATTGCCGATGGCGGCAAAGGTGTGACCACCAAAGTGCAGCTCACGCACGATGCGAAACAGGTCGGGATGCTCTCGCTTGATCATGGCGCGCAGCGGGTTCTGCTGTACGTAGCGGATCATATTTGCAAGCTGTCCTTCACCCATGAGCACGGAGTCGTTGTAACCAGGGGCGAAGAGCGAGGGACCTTTTGCACCCTTGCTGTGAGGGAGAGGACGGGAATAGGGTGCAGCGGGCGCGGCTATGGCGGACGCAACGGGGGCGGCTGTTGTGCGCGCCGAATTATAATTCGGCGAACAGAACGGAGCGGACGACGAGGTGCCCGCCGTGGCATCTTGTGGGGCATCGAAGAGAAGGGAAGGGTTGAGTGTCCACCATGCTTTTGAGCAGCCGACCTTGAACCCTTTCACTATTTGCCCGAGATGGGCTTCCTGATCTTGCGTTACGAAGAGTACGCCATGCAGATGCTCGGGCATGATCTGTAGGATGATCGTCCGCACATCGGGGTAGTGGGCGGGTATCTGCTCCCAACAATCGCGCACACGTTTCCCCAAAGGCGTGAGGTCGACAACGGCCTCACGTTCTTTAGCAGACTGTGGGAGCATGCCTTCCTCTCCTTCTTTTTGCTTCCATCTGAGTGTACCCAGGAGTGGTTTACTGCGATGCGCCAAGGTGATGGTGAGCATGTAGATGCTTCGGCCCTTGTAGTCGTGGCTATTCATGCGGTGCGTCATGGAGTGGTCACTGTCGTAGCGCCATCCAACGCCTTCTATGTAGTGAAGTTGCTTGTCCGACATGGTTGAAAGGTTGAATAGAAAGATGATATGCAAAAATAAGGAGTTTCAAGGAAAAAAGCAAGGGTTTCAGGTTCCTTTTTTAAGCAAAGGGCGGAGATTTCTCAAGAGGTGAACAGGCATGGAGGGGTGCTTATATCTTAAAAAGATGGCAGTGTGTGTGTTTTAGATAAAGGCCAATAGAAAATGAGAAAAAACGGAATAACAAAAAAAGCCGGCAAGATTTGCCGGCTTTTGTTGTTATAGAAAGACGCTATTCGTCTTTGGCTTTTACTTTTTCTCGATGTAGTTGACGATCCACTCGCCAACCTCTTTCGTGCCATATTGCTTGCCGCCTTCGACCTGAATCTCCGGTGTGCGCACGTTCTGCTCCAGACTCTGATCGCAGGCCTCGCGGATGAGTGCGCCCTCTTTGTTCAGTCCGAAGTGCTCGAGCATCATGGCAGCGGAGAGGATCTGCGCCAATGGGTTGGCAAGGTTCTTACCTGCTGCCTGTGGCCAAGAGCCATGAACAGGCTCGAAGAGTGGGGTGTGCTCGCCAAGAGAAGCAGAAGGCTGGAGCCCCATGGAACCCGTGATGGCACTCGTCTCGTCGGTGAGGATGTCGCCGAAAGTGTTCTCTGTGACGATGACATCGAAGAAGCGGGGCTCAGTGAGCACGCGCATTGAGCAGTTGTCGATGAACATATAGTCGACATTGACATCAGGATATTTCGGTTCCATCTCCTTTGCCACCTGACGCCACAGCCGAGAGCTGGCCAGCACGTTAGCCTTGTCGACGACGGTGAGGTGGTGGTTGCGACGCTGAGCGAACTCAAAGGCCACCTTTAGGATGCGCTCAATCTCGGAGCGGTGATAGATGTCGGTGTCGTAAGCCTTCTCGTCGTCCTGGTATTTCTCACCGAAGTACATGCCACCGGTGAGCTCACGGATGACCACGAAGTCAGCGCCCTTGATGAGCTCTTCTTTCAGCGGGCTTTTGTGGAGCAGGCAGTCGAAGGTAGCCACGGGACGTACGTTGGCGAAGAGTCCGAGTTTCTTGCGCATAGCCAGCAGACCGGTCTCTGGACGCACCTTCAGTGTCGGGTTGTTGTCAAAGCGCGGATCACCAACAGCGGCGAAGAGCACAGCGTCGGCGTCCATACATGTCTTGAACGTCTCATCGGGGAACGGATCACCGACGGCGTCAATGGCATGAGCGCCACAGATAGCCTCGTGATAGGTGAACTCATGGTTAAACTTCTTAGCCACCGCGTCGAGCACGTGGAGTGCCTGCGGCATGATCTCCGGTCCAATACCGTCACCGGGGAGAACAGCAATGTTCAGTTTCATAATATGTATTGTTTGTTGTTTTATTTTTTAGTATTCTCTTCCTCAAAACTGTTGAGCATCTTGAAGGTGGCCTTGATAGCAGCCTCGGTCTGGTCGGCGTCGAGGCCGTGTGTGCGGATAACGCGTCCATTGTCGTCCTGCCATGTGATGATGGTCTGCACGAGAGCGTCGGTATGTCCGCCGGGCGGGATGGTGACACTATAGTTGGTCAGGCGTGGGAATGTACGGTTGAGGTTCTCACGATAGACCTTGCGGAGTGCTTTTACAAAGGCATCGTACTGACCGTCACCAGTAGCGTCGGCAGTGTAGACCTTGCCGTTGATCTCCACCTTCAGGCTGGCGATAGGCTTCAGTCCATAGGATGTGGAGACCATATAGCTCAGGAGTTTCACGCGCTCCTCCATGGCATCGTGTCGGTTGAGGACGTCGGAGACGATATAGGGCAGGTCATCTTGTGTGACCACCTCCTTGCGGTCGCCGAGTTCCGTGATGCGCTGCGTGACTTTGCGGACCTGCTCCGGCGTGAGCGTCATGCCGAGTTCTTCGAGGTTCTTCTCGATGTTGGCCTTACCGGAGTTCTTTCCGAGAGCGAACTCACGCTTACGTCCGAAGCGCTCAGGCTTCAATGCGTTGCTATAGAGATTGTCTTTCTTATCACCATCAGCGTGGACACCGGCCACCTGGGTAAAGACATTCTCACCGACAATCGGCTCGTTGGGCGATACGGCGATGCCGCTATATCCTTCCACGACACGGCTGATCATGTTGAGCTGGCTCTCGACGATGTTCGTCTCTACGCCACACATATCTTTCAACACAGCCTCCACGCTCGACAGCGGTGCATTGCCGCAACGCTCGCCGAGTCCGTTGACGGTGACGTGAATACCCGCAGCACCGCAACGCACAGCGGCCAGAGAGTCGGCCACAGCCATGTCGTAGTCGTTGTGGGCATGGAAGTCGAAGCGTTTGTCGGGGTACATATCCACCATCTTCGTGATGAAGTCCTCGCATTGTGTCGGCGTGAGGATACCCAGTGTGTCGGGTAGCAGGAAGCGCTCGATGTTGGTGTCTTTCATCGCCTCCATCATCTGGTAGACATATTCCGGTGAGTTGATCATGCCGGAACTCCAGTCCTCAAGATAGAGGTTCACGCGGAAGTGCTTGCTCTCAGCGTAGTCGAGCACGTCGAGGATATCCTCGATATGCTGTTCGGGCGTCTTGTGGAGCTGCTGGGTACAGTGCTTGTACGAGCCTTTCGCCAGCAGGTTGATGACGTGACAGCCCGTGTCTGCGATCCAGTCCACGCTTTTGTTGTGGTCAACGAAGCCCAGGACCTCGATGCGGTCGAGGTATCCGGCTTGCTCGGCGAAACGGCAGATGCCGGTGACAGCCTCTTTCTCGCCTTCCGATACGCGTGCCGAAGCCACCTCAAGCCGGTCGACATTTACTTTTTCCAACAGCAGACGGGCGATCATCAGCTTCTCATGAGGCAGGAAGCTGACGCCGTTGGTCTGTTCACCGTCGCGCAGGGTAGAGTCCATGATCTCGATGCGCGACTTCATCTTGTTTAGCGATTCCATGTCTTACGGTTCTTTTCAAAGGCCTCCACCTTGTCGCGGTTCTGCACGAGGAAGTCGACATCGTCGAGACCATTCATCAAGCAATGCTTCTTATAACCATTGATTTCGAAGTGCTCGCTCTTGCCGGTGGCCATATTTGTGACCGTCTGGTTGGGCAGGTCCACCTTCACCTGAGTCTTATGATCCTTGGCGATGCTGTCAAAGAGTTCCTTGAGGAACGGCTCGCTGACGACGACAGGGAGCACAAAGTTGTTCAACTCATTATTCTTATGAATGTCAGCAAAGAACGAGCTGATGACTACGCGGAAGCCATAACCGGCTATTGCCCATGCGGCATGTTCGCGGCTGGAGCCAGAGCCAAAGTTCTTTCCTGCCACGAGGATACATCCCGAGTAGCTGGGATCGTTGAGGACGAAGTCCTTCTTCAGGCTGCCGTCTTTGTTGTAGCGCCAGTCGCGGAAGAGGTTGTCGCCGAAGCCTTCCTTGTCGGTAGCCTTGAGGAAGCGGGCGGGAATGATTTGGTCTGTATCTACATTCTCCAGGGGAAGAGGAATGCAGCTGGATGTGATGACATTGAATTTCTGTTTCATTGCGATAAAATACTGATGTGTTCAACCAAGAAGATTACATGAACTCGCGCGGGTCAGTGACTTTGCCGGTGATAGCGGCGGCTGCAGCGACCAGCGGACTGGCCAGAATGGTGCGCGAGCCGGGGCCCTGACGACCCTCAAAATTACGGTTGGAGGTAGACACGCTGTAGAGTCCTGCCGGTACCTTGTCATCGTTCATGGCCAGACAAGCCGAGCATCCGGGCTGACGGATCTCGAAGCCAGCTTCGTTGAGTACCTTGTCGAGCTTTTCGTTCTTGATCTGCTGTGCCACTGCCCAAGAGCCGGGGACGAGCCATGCCACCACGTTCGGTGCCTTGTGATGTCCCTTGACGAGCGAGGCGAAAGCGCGGAAGTCTTCGATGCGACCGTTGGTGCAGGCACCGAGGAACACATAGTCGATAGGATGACCGAGCAGTTTCTCGCCCGGCTCGAAGCCCATGTATTTCAGGCTCTTCTTGAATGAAGCCTGGTCGCTCTCGGGAATCTCGTCGAGTGTGGGGATGGTGCCATTGATGGCAATGCCCATGCCTGGGTTCGTGCCGTAGGTGATACGCGGCTCAATGTCGGCTGCGTCGTAGTTTACCTCCCGGTCGAAGACTGCGTCGTCGCCGGACTTCAGTGTCTTCCAATAAGCCACGGCGCGCTCCCAGTCCTCACCCTTGGGCGCATATTTCTTACCCTTGATATAAGCGAAAGTCTTCTCGTCCGGTGCTACGAAACCACCGCGGGCACCCATCTCGATGGACAGGTTGCAGAGGGTCAGACGACCTTCCATGCTCATGTTTCGCACCACGTCGCCGGCATACTCCACGAAGTAGCCCGTTGCGCCTGAGGTTGTCAGCTGTGACATCAGGTAAAGAGCGACATCCTTTGCGGTCACTCCCGGTTTGAGCGTACCGTTGATGTTGATGCGCATCGACTTTGGTTTCTGCTGCAAGATGCACTGTGAGGCAAGTACCATCTCCACCTCAGAAGTACCGATGCCGAAGGCGACGGCACCCATAGCCCCGTGAGTAGAGGTGTGGGAGTCACCGCAGACGATGGTCATGCCCGGCAGCGAGAGACCTGTCTCGGGACCCACGACATGGATGATACCGTTCTCGGGCGTGTTCATCTTGAACTCCGTGACACCAAACTCCTTGCAGTTCTTGTCGAGCGTGTCGATCTGTTTGCGTCCCACGGGGTCAGCGACGGGCTTATCCTGATCGTGGGTTTGTATGTTGTGATCAGGCATGGCAAAGACCTGCTGGGGGCGGAACACCTTCAGTCCGCGTTGGCGCAAGCCTTGGAAAGCCTGGGGAGAGGTCACCTCGTGGCAGTAGAGACGGTCGATATACAGCTGTGTGGGACCGTCCTTAACAATCTGAACGACGTGGCTGTCCCAAATCTTATCAAACAGGGTATTCATATATATAATATGTGTTATAGGATTCTGCTATGTTATTTCACTCTGAATTTATTGATGCAGTCGATATATGCTTCGACAGACGCGGTGACGATATCGGTGTTGGCACCGAAGCCGTAGTAGATCTGACCGTCGTATTCCACCTGCATGTGCACCTTGCCGACATCGTCGGAACCTTTGGAGATAGCCTGAATGGTGAACTCCTTGAGGGTCATCTGCTTGCGTACGATACGCTTGAGCGCTGAGATGGCCGCGTCGACAGGACCGTTGCCAGTGGAGCACTCCTCGAATTTCTGTCCGGCGATGTCCAGTCCGATGCTTGCCACAGAGCGTACGCCCTTGCCGGTGGTCACCTGCAGATAGTCGAGTTTCACGCTGTGGTTGGCGGTGCGGTCAGCGCCGGCAAGCATGAGCACGTCGTCGTCGGTGATCTCTTTTTTCTTGTCGGCGAGTACGAGGAACTGCTTGTAGATCTTGTCGAGCGTCTCCTCGTCCTTGATGTCCACGCCGTTGACCTCCAGACGATAACGGAGGGCAGCACGTCCGGAACGTGCGGTGAGCACGATTTCGTTGTTGTCGAGCCCGATGTCTTTCGGGTTGATGATCTCGTAGGTCTGCACGTTTTTCAGCACGCCGTCCTGGTGAATGCCGCTGGAGTGAGCAAAGGCATTGCGTCCGACGATGGCTTTGTTGGGTTGTACAGGCATGTTCATCAAAGACGATACCATGCGTGAGATCGGATAGATCTTGCGTGTGTTGATGTTTGTGTCGATGCCGATGTTTTTATGGCATTTAAGGATCATGGCGATCTCCTCCAGGGAAGTGTTTCCAGCCCGCTCGCCGATGCCGTTGATGGTAACCTCTACCTGTCGTGCGCCGTTGAGCACACCTTCGAGCGTGTTGGCTGTTGCCATTCCCAGATCGTTGTGACAGTGAGTGGAGATGATGGCCTTGTCGATGTTGTCGACATGCTCTTTGAGGTATTTGATCTTTGCGCCGTATTCGTTTGGCAGGCAATATCCGGTGGTGTCCGGGATGTTGACCACAGTGGCACCAGCCTTGATGACAGCCTCGACCACGCGTGCGAGGTACTCGTTGTCGGTGCGTCCAGCATCCTCAGCGTAGAACTCTACGTCGTCGACATACTTTTTGGCGTAAGCCACTGCGCGCACTGCGCGCTCCAGGATGTCTTCGCGGTTGGAGTTGAACTTGTACTTGATATGTGAGTCACTCGTGCCGATACCCGTGTGGATACGTTTGTGCTTGGCATATTTCAGCGACTCGGCAGCCACGTCGATGTCCTTTTCTACGGCACGTGTGAGTGCGCAGATGGTCGGCCATGTCACCGCTTTTGAGATTTCCACCACAGAGTTGAAGTCCCCCGGCGAGGAGATGGGGAAGCCAGCCTCGATGACGTCCACGCCCAACAGCTCGAGTTGCTTGGCCACTTGAATCTTTTCCACTGTGTTCAACTGACAACCAGGCACCTGCTCGCCATCGCGGAGCGTCGTGTCGAAAATGTAAAGTCTGTCGCTCATATTCTTTAATGTATTAATGTTTTTGCTTTCTCTATTGTTCCCTGAAACATGCCCAAACAAAAAAGCCTTCCCACTCATGGAAGTGGAAAGGCTCTGTATGGTTGTTGTCCGTCAGACATGCACGCACACCTTCTCACTTCCAACTGTGGGATACAGTCGAATGCTAATAATAATGCTTAGAAGGATGTACAAACTTGTCATAACCTTATGTATTGATTCGTATCTATTTCTGTTTACGGGTGCAAAGGTAAACATTTCAGTCGATACGAGCAAATAATCTGAAAGTTTTTTGCTTGTTTTTCTAATAATTTATCAGAAAGGCACTGAGCCGCCGGTGTCTGGAGGCATGCTGCCCAGTGGATCGCCGGCGAAGGGATCCGTATCCGGAGCGCCACTGTAGTCCTGATTCATCTTAGAACCAATAAACTCACCACCGTTCATCTCGCCCGGCAGTGGAGCCAGTTGGGCATCCTCGGGGTTCATGAAGCGGGTATACTGTCCCTGGAACGTGAGCAGCACGTCGCCCGTGGCACCTTTACGGTGCTTTGCGATGATGATTTGTGCCTTGCCGTGTAGGTCGTTGCCTTTCTCGTCCTGATAGATACGGTAGTACTCGGGGCGGTGGACGAAGAGCACCATATCGGCATCCTGCTCGATAGCACCGGACTCACGCAGGTCGCTCAGCTGTGGTCGCTTGCCCTCGATGCCCTCGCGGTTCTCCACGGTACGGTTGAGCTGTGAGAGTGCGATGATGGGGATGTCGAGTTCCTTGGCCAGTCCTTTCAGTGAACGTGAGATGGTGGAGACCTCTTCCTGTCGGTTGCCGAAGCGCATGCCGTTGGCGTTCATCAGCTGGAGGTAGTCGATCATGATGATCTTCACGCCTTTCTCACGAACGAGGCGGCGCGCTTTGGTGCGGAGCTCAAAGATGGAGAGTCCCGGCGTATCATCGACGTAGATGGGTGCTCCCGTGAGTCGCGAGAGGTTCTTGTCGAGTCGTTCCCACTCGTCGCGGGCGAGCTGGCCGTTCATGATCTTCTTACCCTCGATCTCACAGACGTTGGAGATCAGGCGGTCGACGAGCTGCTCGTTGTTCATCTCCAGCGAGAAGAAGGCGATGGGCGTCTGATAATCTACGGCGATGTTCTTAGCCACAGACAGCGCAAACGAGGTCTTACCCATGGCTGGACGTCCGGCGATGATGACGAGGTCACTCTTCTGCCATCCCGAGGTCATGTCGTCGAGCTTGGTATAGCCCGAGGGGATACCCGTCAGACCACTGGTGTTGGCGGAAGCCTTTTGCAGGGTGTCGATGGCCTGGCGGATGACCGGGTCGATCTGGGTGTAGTCCTGCTTCATGTTTTTCTGCGAGAGCTCGAAGAGGCTGCCTTCGGCTTCCTGCATGAGTTCATCGACGTCGACAGTGGTGTCAAAGGCCTTGGTCTCGATGTCGCTGGCGAAGGAGATGAGCTGTCGGGCGAGGAACTTCTGCTTGAGAATCTTGGCGTGCTGCTCGATGTGTGCTGATGAGGCGACGTGAGAGGAGAGCTCGATGATGTAGTTCGGGCCACCGACGTCGTCGATGGTGCCCTCGCGCTCCAGCTCGTTGGTGACGGTGAGGATGTCGACGGGCTTTTCCTCCATGTTCAAGGTCTGGATTGCCTTGAAGATCTTTTGGTGGCGCGGGTCGTAGAAGGTCTCGGGACGGATGAGCTCAGAGACGACCGAGAAGGCGTCCTTGTCGATCATCAGGGCACCGAGCACCACCTTTTCCACGTCGATAGCCTGCGGCTGCAGGTGGCCGTAGGTGGGGTCGATGGGTGCGGAAGCCTTTTTGCGACGGGGCGCGGTATTTTTTTGTTCTGGCATATGCTTTAGTGTGTTTTGCGGGTTGATGGTTTTTGCAGTCATCGACAAGCCGGGGGAGAAGCAGAGTCTTTTGGACCGGGGAGAGGATGATAGATGCAAAGTTACGGTTTTTTCCTCGCAAAGCGGAGGAAGAAGACGGAAATGTTGCGGAAAAACTGTGGAGAAGAGGGTAGGGAAGGGGACGCATGGCAACACACAAAAAGAAAAACCGTCCAAAGCAAAGACTTGCTATGGACGGCTTGGTAGGGACAATGGGACTCGAACCCATGACCTCTGCAATGTGACTGCAGCGCTCTAAACCAGCTGGGCTATGCCCCTATGCCTGTGTTGATAGGCTCTGTGCGAACCTCTGTGTTACGGTGTGCAAAATTACGAAAACTTTGCGAGCCCACCAAATATTTGGGCAATAATTTGAGAGAAGAGCGCATTTTTCTTAAGAAACGGACGGGGAGAGGAAGAATATTGCTAACTTTGAAAAGGGATTGACACCTTATTAATATATAGAGTATCGCCCCTTGCATAGAAAGAAACAGTTCCTGACATAAAAGAATATGAAACACATTGCAGCACTATTTGCCCTGTTGGGCATGTCTACCATGGGTTGGGCGCAGGTAGAGCCGGGTACGTTTTCCGTGATACCGCGTGTTGGCGTCAATCTCTCCACCATCAGTGGTGAGAGTCTCACCACTGATGTGGGTACGATGAAGAGTAAGTTTAAGGCGGGAGCAGCTGCCGGATTGGATCTCGAATACCGCATCAGCACGCCTTTTGCCGCCAGCATCGGTGCCTACTATTCGCGCGAGGGTTGCAACTATAAAGATAATGTCTTGGATCAGCGTGAGCTGGGAACCTATAATGTCTTCAGCCGTTGCTATTTCACGATCGACTATCTCAAGATTCCCGTGATGGCGCGGTGGTATGCAACGGACAAGCTTTCCGTGGGCACCGGCCTGCAGGCGGGCATCGGACTATGGAATCGCACGCATACAGAGTCCCAGAAAGTCAAGGTCGGCGAAAGCGGCAGATACACTTACTCCTCAGACATTGAGAAAGCCAATGTCAAGGGCAATGGTCTGCGCAATGTGCTGTGGAGTGTGCCTGTGAGTGTTGCTATGGAGTATGAGCGTGTCATCGTAGACCTTCGCTATAGCATTCCGCTGTCGAAGGTCTACCGGTCCAATGGTAAGAATCCCGGCGGCGGCGAGCGTGTCCAGTGTTGGTCGATCAGCGTGGGATACCGGATTTAGACTTATCTAAAACAACAATACGGGGCGCAGCGCTATTGCCGCGCCTTTTTTTGTGCCTTTTACATACAAGCGACGATCTGTCCGGCCATGACAATGCTCACCATCGACATGAGTTTGATCAGGATGTTGAGCGAGGGACCAGAAGTGTCCTTGAACGGATCGCCGACGATTGAATGGTTAGACACGAGTACGGAGCGGTTCTCATCGCGCCCGTTTATAGTGGCAAATATAGGGGAAAAAGCAATAGGTTGCAACTTTTAAGCAGTTAAAAATCAGTATTTTTACATTGTTTGACCAATTGTTTTCAAGCGTCGGTAAAAGCGAACAATAAAGTCGCCTTTAATGACAGCGAGCTATATATAATAAGGTGTAGGGTGAGCATAGCAAGTCGGTTAGTTGCAAAGAATCTTACAAAAGTAGTTCACCGTGGGCTTTCATTCTATAGAAACGAAAAGGCACTCTGAGAGAGAATTCTGAGATGACGCGGCCAAAATGGCTTTTTGACCTTGTCATCTCGGTTAGATGACAAGGTCAGAAAGGCGAGATGACAAGGTCAGAAAGGCGAGATGAGCGCTTCAGAAAGGCTTTCTGAGACCTACTTTCAACGTTTTTCTTATGCAGAAAGGGCACTTCTGACTGCTAAAAAGCAAGGGTTAGTTTGTATATACTTATCAATCAGCGACTTACAAAAAAATCGCTGAAATTCGCAAAAATCGGAGCAAAGGGCACCTTGGTGCAAAAGAACGTCAGGAGAAGGGCGGAAAAATGTCAGTTATCCCAACAAAGTTATTTCAAGATAAACTTCTCGACCACATGTGCCACGCCGTCCTCCTCGTTGCTGTAGGTGATGTAGTTGGCCGAGTCCTGAATGTCTTTGGGTGCATTGGCCATGGCCACGCCGAGCCCGGCGAAGCGTATCATGCTCTGGTCGTTGTAGCCGTCACCGCAGGCGATGACCTCCTCGCGACGGATGCCGGTCAACTCAAAGAGCCGCTCCAGCGAGTGCGCCTTGTCGATGCCGGGCGGCACACACTCCAGAAAGAAGCCTGCCGAGCGATAGACATCCATCTGTCCTTTGAAGGTTTCGGCCAGTTGCAGTTCCAGCTGATGCAGGGGTGCAGGATCGCCAACGACCAGACATTTGTTGATGGGGTAGCGGATCTGATGGATGAAGTCGGAGTATTCCTCCACCGGCATCTTGTTGATGAATGCCTCGTGGAGGACATATTTGTTGGCCTTCTTCGTTGCCGCGATCTTCGCGTCCTGGTAGGTGAGCATCTCCATGCCGTGCTTCTTGACCGCCTCGTAGAGTGGTGGCACTACCTCAGGGCTCAAGGGTTGGTCAAAGACCACCTTGCCCGTAGCGCAGTCGGTGATGCGTCCGCCGTTGAAGGCGAGTATAAATCCCCGGTAGGTCTTTAGGTCCAGTTCCTCGGCAAGTGCCGTGATGCCATAGGTGGGGCGTCCCGAAGCGAGCACGATACGCACGCCCTGCTGTTCAGCTTTCAGCAGTGCGTCGCGTGTGCGGGGCGTCATCTCCTTCTTACTATTTGTCAGTGTGCCGTCGAGATCGAGCACGATCATCTTGTAATCCATGTGTGTATAAATATGTGTTGTGGCGAAATCTGTTGTTCCGTCCGTTCTATTCTCTCATTTCACAAAGTTACGCTTTTCTGCTGATACCGTGAAATGCAAGCGTGAAAATATTGGTGTCGCCCCCATATTTATGCTATTCTTGCATCATATCTGTACTTCCGTGGACCTATAAATGCCAGATATGTAACATATGTGTACCTATTCTGTAACATGGTTGCAGGCTGTTTCACTGGGAAAAACTTAATTTTGCAGTGTCATTCCTAATAACGATCAATACCAGGTAGTCATACCTACATCAATTATTATACATTAAAAACTAAACGAACCATGCGTAAATCTATCTTATGCAAAATTGCCCTAATAGCATGTTTGCTGTTTCCGGCGATCGGCGTATTGCAAGGCTCAGCCCTCTACGCCAAGATTGTGAAGGGCACGGTCAAGTCAGCCACTGATGGCGAGCCGCTCACGGGAGCGACGGTCAAGGTCGTCGGCGCGCAGACAGGTACTGTGACGGATCTCGACGGACATTTCTCCTTGGAGGCCAATGACGGTCAGACGCTTCTCGTCTCCTACATTGGTTTTGTGCAGCAAAAAGTGAAGGTGGCAGGCAACAACCTTACCATTCAGCTTGCCGAAGAGGCCAACTCGCTCAACGATGTCGTGGTCATCGGCTACGGTGTACAGAAGAAAAAGCTCGTCACCGGCGCCACCCTTCAGGTCAAGGGCGACGACGTGGCCAAGCTCAACACCACCAATCCTCTGCAGGCACTGCAAGGTCAGACCCCCGGCATGACCATCATCTCGCAGTCGGGACAGCCCGGTGAGGGACTCAAGGTCAACATCCGTGGTATCGGCACCACCGGTTCCTCTTCTCCTCTTTATATTATAGACGGCATCCGCGGCGACATCGCTACGCTCAATCCTGCCGACATCGAGAGCATCGACGTGTTGAAGGACGCTGCCTCTGCCGCCATCTATGGTTCGCAGTCGGCCAACGGCGTGGTGCTCGTCACCACGAAGAGCGGTAAGAACGGCCGTGCTGTGGTCAGCTTCGACGCTTACAAAGGTTGGCAGAAACCCATCCACAAGGTGAAGATGCTCAATGCTCAGCAGTACATGACCATCATGGACGAGCAGAATATCAACTCTGGCGGCCAGGTCTACGACTGGAAGAGCTACTACACGCAGAAAGACGCCGACGGCAACGTCACCACGTGGGGCATCACAGACCCGACGACCGGACAGATCTACGACACCGACTGGGTGGACCAGATGTTCAAGGACAACGCACAAACCGAGAGCTATACCCTCGGCATCACCGGCGGCAGTGGTCGTGGCAACTACGCCATGAGCCTGGGATATATGAACCAGGAAGGTATCGTCGGCGGCAAGGATGTCTCTTACTACGGCCGCTACAACTTCCGTGTCAACTCCGAGTACAACGTCATCGACAATTTCCTCAAGGTCGGTGAGCAGGTCTCCTTTATCTATTATAAGAAGCGCGGACTCAACGTCGGCAACCAATACAACAACTCATTGCGCGCCGCCTTCGGCACCTCGCCATTGGCACCGGTCTACAGCGACAACGGCGTGTATGGCAGTCCCTACAACGACACCACCAACAGCCCGTGGTACAATGCCGACGGCAACCCTTACGGCGTGATGATGGTCAGCAACATCAACAAGTCGCAAAACGCCACCTTTACGGGCAATGTCTTCGCTGAGTTCCAGTTCATCAAGAATCTGAAGTTCCGCTCTACACTCGGCGTGAAGTACGACTCCAACGACTACCGCGGTTTCAACCCGCTCTATCATTTCTCAGTCTACAGCTACAACGACACGCGCACGTCGGCCAACCAGAGCAAGAGCGACGGTTTTGGCATCACTTGGACCAACACCCTGACCTACAACTGGACGCTTGGCAAGCATTTCTTCGACGCTATGCTCGGCACTGAGGCCTACCGCACCAATGGCAGCAGCCTCTATGCCGCCAACGGTTCCCTGCGTGAGGGCTTCGACACCTGGCCGTATGCCTGGGTGAGCAACGGCACCGCCAAGTCGCAGGAGGAAGGACTCAGCGCCAGCGGGTCGCCTTGGGACGAAGAGCGCATGGTGAGCTACTTCGGCCGTCTGTCGTGGAACTACAAAGAGACTTACATGGCTACGGCCACACTGCGCTGCGACGGTTCCAGCCGCTTTGCCCGCGGTCACCGTTTCGGCTGGTTCCCCTCGGTGAGCGCCGGATGGGTGATGAGCAACGAAAAGTTCTGGAAGCCGCTGGCAAAGGTCGTCGACTACTTCAAACTGCGCGGCAGCTGGGGTCAGGTCGGTAACCAAAACATTGGTAACTACATGTATACCGCACCTGTATCCTTCAACAATGTCTACTACAACTTTGGTACGACGAAGGGTTCAGCAGCCGACCAGTGGGGCGCACGCGTGACGCGTCTCGCCAACGAAAACATCACTTGGGAGACCTCTGAACAGACCGACTTCGGCTTCGATGCCCGTGTGCTCGGTAAGCTCAACGTCAATTTTGACTGGTACTACAAAACCACGAAGGACTGGCTCGTGCAGCCACCTATCCTCGCCACGGCAGGAACAGGTGCACCATATATTAATGGTGGTGACGTGAAAAACATCGGCGTTGAGGTAGGTCTCGGTTGGAACGACCGCATCGGCCGCGACTTCAACTATTTCGTCAACGTCAATGGTGCCTACAACCACAACAAGGTCGGCAACATCCCCAACGAGGACGGCATCATCCACGGACAGACCAATCAGCTCTACGACAACTCCTCGGAGTTCTACCGCGCCAGCAACGGCGAGCCCATCGGATATTTCTGGGGCTACAAGACTGCCGGCATCTTCCAGAACGAGCAGGAGATCAAAGACTGGATCGCCAACGGCAATGGTGTGCTGCAGGCTGATCCCAAGCCCGGCGACGTGAAATACTACGACATCAACCACGACGGCAAGATCAACGATGCCGATAAGGTCAACCTCGGCAACGGCATGCCGGACTTCACCTTCGGCTTCTCGCTGGGCTTCGACTACAAAGGCTTCGACTTCTCCGTGACCGCCAACGGCGAGACCGGTAACAAGATCGTGCAGAGCTATCGCAACGTGGGTACCACTACCGCCAACTACACCACAGAGATCCTCGACCGCTGGACCGGTGAGGGAACAAGCAACAAGATCCCACGCGTGACCAACACCAACATCAACTACCAGTTCTCTGATCTCTTCATCCACGACGGCAAGTTCCTCCGCATCAGCAACATCACGCTGGGCTACGACTTTGCCAAGCTCATCCATACGCCTTACATCTCGCAGGCGCGCCTCTATTTCCAGGTGCAGAACGCCTTCACCTTCACGCACTACAACGGCATGGATCCCGAGGTGGGCTATGGTATGGACGGATGGGTCAGCGGTGTGGATCTGGGCTACTACCCACGGCCACGCACCTGTCTGGTCGGTATCAATCTCAAGTTCTAATACCTTTAATCTCAGAAGACAATGAAAACCAAGATATTCACCATCGCCGCCACGGCACTGCTCTCCTTGGGCTTGACTGCCTGCGGCAATGATTTCCTCGATGTCTCGTCAAAGACAGAGACATCTACGGGCAACTATTATAAGAACCAGAGCGACGCTGACCGTGCCCTCATCGGTTGCTACGACGGCTGGCAGGGCACCGTGTCACTCGGTCCGACCTTTACTTTCCAGATGGCAGCAGAGTATATGAGCGACGAGTGCTTCGGCGGTACGGGTGCCAACGACGCCCGCAACTCCCAAGTCATCGACCGTTTCGACATCAGCCAGGACGCTTCACAGACCAACATCTACAACGATCTGTGGGAATACTACTACAAGGCGATCTACAACTGCAACGAGCTTTTGCTCAAGACCGAGGGCACGCCGTGGAGCTCCGACGCCGTCAAGGGCCGCATCCTCGGCGAGACACGTGCCATCCGTGCACTGTGCTATTTCGATATGGTGCGCATGTTCGAGCATATCCCCTTGCTCACCACGCCTACCGACGAGAACGTTCCTCAGGCCGATCCCGACAGCGTCTATGCGCTCATCGTCAACGATCTGACCTACGCCGCCGACAACATTCCGGCCAACGCTTACCCCAAGAGTCAGGCTGCTGCCAACGACGGCCGCATCACCAAGTACGCTGCTGAGGCCATGCTCGCCCGTGTCTATCTCTTCTACGACGGTGTTTACAACAACAACGAGCGCAAGGAGATGCCCGGCGGACTGACTGCCTCCAAGGCTTTGGCCGGTTTGGAAGATGTCATCGGGAGCGGCGAGTACAGCCTCGTGCCGCAGTTCAAGAACCTCTGGCCCGCTGCCAGCGACAACTGGGTGCAGGACGCTGCCGGCAACTGGACCAACGACTCGACCTATGCCGGCGACGGCAACAGCGAGACGGTGCTGAGCATGAAGTTCAACTATACCGGTGACTACAACGGCAACAATGCCGGCAACCGCTCCATCGTGATGTTCGGAATGCGTACCGGCGGTACGATCTGTGTGCCCTACGGCCAAGGCTGGGGCGGCGCCACGGTGACCACAGCCACATGGAACGACTTCGCCACCGGCGACAGCCGGCAGAGTGCTTCCATCATCAACATGGCCCAGGAAGGCATCACGCAGCTCGATGCCTGGAAAAAGGTGGCCTCTGACCAGCGCGAATACACTGGTTTTACCATTAAGAAATACACGCCACGATCTAAGTGGACCAAGGGCACTGACGGCTCCTGGTCGATGACACACTACTATCAGGGCCTCATGGCGGGTGACTTCCAGATCTCCCAGCCCCAGGACTACGTGCTCATGCGCTACTCCGACGTGTTGCTGATGGCAGCAGAACTCGGCTCGCCGAAGGCTCAGACCTATTTCAATGAGGTGCGCAAACGTGCCTTCACGCAGAGCGACGGCACGCTCAGCAACGGCTACCGCGAGCTCCCTGCCACGGAGAGCAACATCCTCAGAGAGCGCAAGCTCGAGTTCGTCGGTGAGGGCATCCGCTACTGGGATCTGCTCCGCCAGGGCATCGACGTGGCTGCCAACACCATTGCCGCCAGTGGAGAGAGAGTCATCTCCGGCGGCAGGGAAGAGACGGTGACCATCAAGGCCGAGAACATCAAGAGCAAACGAGGCTTCTGCCAGATTCCGCTCACGCAGATCCAACGCTCCAACAACCTGCTCAAACAGAATGCCGGGTGGTAATCCTCAGGCAGCAACCATTTTCCTTTCACCATCAACAAAGAATGGACTAAACAGAAAACGCATTATGAAAATCAATCATTATATCTATGCCTTAGCAGGGGCGGCTCTCATGCTCTTCGGCATGGCAGCGTGCTCGCCCGATGACTACGACCTCGGCGACAAGGATGTCACGCCGGCTGATCTCGTCGAAGGACAGGCCTATACCATCACCCACGACGGCCAGAACCCCAACATCGTGTATTTGAAGAGTCTGATGGCCGACCGCTATCAGGTCAACTGGATTGAGCCGCAAGGCCGGTCTCAGGAGAAAGAGGTCACGCTGAAGATTCCGTTTCCCGGCACCTACGACGTGCTCTTCGGTGTGAACACACGCGGCGGCTATGTCTACGGCGACACTGCTCACTTCACCGTCGATGAGTTCTGTGCCGACTTTGTCAACAACGAGCTCTACACCATGCTCACCGGTGGTGTCGGACAGAGCAAGACGTGGATTCCCGACAACGGAAACTATGGGCTCTGCTCGGGCGAGATATCCTATGGCGATCCCTCGGCCACCAATGCTGAGTGGAACAACTTCACGAGCAACTGGGATCCCGCTGCCAACCACGAGGATGAGTCGGGCAACTTCATGAAGAGTTCCATCACCTTCGACTTGAAGGATGGTGCCAACGTGCAGAGCGTGACCTACGGGCCCGACGGCGTTGCCAAGGCTCAGAAAGGCACTTATCTGCTCGATCTCGACAATCACAAGCTCAACCTGACCGACTGCCCGCTGCTCCACTCGCCCAAATGGGATGACCGTCAGGACGCCGTCGGATGGCAAAAAGACATCCATATCGTCACGCTGACCAACAACCAGCTGCGTCTCGCCATCCTTCGCAACCCTGACACCTCCGGCGAGGGCAAGTGGTGGCTCTGCTTCAACTTCGTATCGAAAGACTATGCCGACCACTACGAGGCTCCTGAGGTGGAGGTCTTCCCAACCATGGAAGACGGATGGATGGACTTCGTGGAACCGAAGAACGACCGCATCATCACCTACAAGCTCACCGGCTTTGACTGGTACACCAAGGACGGCAAGGCCAAGGGCGTGACGGCCTTCACACCTGTCGACAACCTTGAGGACGTCACCATCGTGATGAACAGCAGCAACCACAGCTATACGTTCACCGCTCCCGACGGCAACGAGACCAAGGGCACCTACACGCTGAGCAAGGATGGCATCTACTCCTTCACGCCCGCGCTGCCCACCTTTGCCATCAGCAAGGATGGACGCGCCGTGATGACCACCAACGAAAGCAGTCTGCGTATCCTCGGATTCAGCCAGGAGACCAACTGTAATCCGCAGACCGGCGGACTGGACAATATCGTGTGGGGAGCACGGGAGTACGACGATCAGGGTAAGTTCTATCAGTACATGGGCTATCAGTGGACTGTCGTGCGCGCCGGTGTGGCCAAGACCTACAAAGGTGGTCTGCACCTCTTTGACGCGGGTTGGACCTTCCAGCAGAGCGACGACGTCTTTGTCAAAGACGGCTCTGACGGTACCTATACCTTCACCATCAACGGCAGTTGCAACAATGTCTATGGTGTCTATCTCGATATAGAGAAACTGCTCGGTGACCATCCTAACTGCGATGTCGTGGTGAAGAGCATTCAGGCCGACGGCAAGGACGTTGCCTTCGACGACGCTACCATTGACCGGGGAGTCGGTGACAAGGAATCTACTGCACGTCGCTATATCGTCAATCCTTGGGGAGCCTCAGCAGGACTTGCCGCTCAATGCAGCTTCTCCAAGACGTTCTCGGTGACAGTAGAAGTGAAGATGGACGTTGGCGCGCCGTTTGTCAAACCAGACAATGCCAAAGCGCATCATCGTGCCACACGTGGTTCACACAAATAAGGACCGCTCTGTTTTTTTATAGATATTGGATTTAGGCTTCATACATCAAGTTCGGGAGGACAAAGACGACGTGAGTCGTCGGTCCTCCACAGCTTGAGGAACAGCTGACGGTCCAGCATCAATTGATAGTGTTACTATAAAGCAAGTTATTATGAAACTGAAATATTTTCCCGGACTGATGATGATGGCCACCTCACTGCTGGCCTCTTCGCTCATCATCACTTCCTGTTCCGACGATGACAACTACTCGGTGTCGACCACGCCGATCGTCACCTCCATCACCACGGGCGACGCCGCTGTGACGGCCGTCAGCGCTGCCATCGACGGCACCGTCGATGATCTCTCCTCTGCCGATCCGTCGAGTTATGAGGTCGGCGTGATGTATTCCACTGCCGACGATCCCACCGCCGGCGGCACCAAGGTGCGTGGCTCACTGTCGGCCGACACCATCCGAGCCAGTCTCAGTGGCCTCCACACCGGCACTACCTACCACTATGCCACCTATGTCTGCCTGCAGAACAAGGTATATAAATATGGTGAGGTGAAGACCTTTGTCGCCACGGATGCCAAAGCCGAGACACTCGACGCCACTGACATCAGCTACACCAAGGCTACCTTCTCTGCCTCTTTTTCCGGACTCGAAGGCCTTGGAACGGTGGAGAAAGGCATGAAGATAGGGATGAGCAAAGATCTGCTCTCCGATGCGCGTGACTTTGATCTCACCACAGTGGGCGGGCTGCTGCCCGGCACCACCTATTATTATAAGGCTTTCGTCAAAGTCGGCGACGGATATGTATATGGTCCCGTGAAGCAACTCACCACCAAGATGCAGACGATGGAATATGTCGATCTCGGACTCAGCGTCACGTGGGCGAAGTGCAACATTGGAGCGGAGAGCGAGGAAGGCGTGGGCGCTTACTTTGGATACGGCGACAAGACTGCCGAACAGTATTCCAAGGACAACGCTGACTATTCCACCGGTGACATCGCCAACACGGAACTCGACCTCACCAACAACCTCGACATCGACGGCTCGTTCCCGTTCTATTCCCAGATGCCGACACTCGATCAGGTCAAGGAGCTCATCGAGAAGACCAAGAAAACCTTCGATACCGTCAATGGCGTGAAAGGCATCCGCTTCACTGCCGGCAACGGAAACTCCATCTTCCTGCCTTATACCGGTTACCGCGACGGCAAGGAGATCATCAACGACGGCAAGGCTTTTTACTGGACCGGAACCGCAAGCAAGGTCGACGGCAACTATGCCAACACGCTGACCTTCGACGGTAATGGCATCGTGAAAAACGGCAACTCGCTGCGACACTATGGCGTCTGCCTGCGCACCGTACGCCCATATTCCGAGATCAAACCGAACGGATCGGGTAAGCTCGACATCGGCGACTTGGAGAAAAACGGGCGTATACGCATTGAGATCTACAGCGAGTACGGTAAGACGAAAGGCAATGCCGTCATCGATCCCTCCTCTATCCGTTTCAGCAACACCATGGCTGTGACCTTCAAGATCAGTGGACTCGACGGCAACTACAAGAGTGGAGCCGCTAAGGAAAACATTGCAGGACTGGAATATGCCGACGCTTCCTGGGATCCGTCTCACTGGTCCGGGCTCACTGGTGACAAGTATGATGCCCGCATCACGGGTGACGGTACCTACACCGTTTGGATGGAGACAGGTGGTGCGACCGCTGATGGTGCTGTCGTCTTCTGTATCGACATCAACAATCTCGCCAACGACCTTGTCGATGCGTCGAAGGTGAAGGCTGAGATCGTGAACATTGCGCTCGACACCGACCCCACCGTGGGCATGGACTTCTCCAAGACTGAGTTTGTCAACAAAGACGGCAACGACACCGACGGACGCATCGAGATCTACAGCGAGTATGGCATTACCAAGCAGAATGGTGTGGACGCCTCTGGCCTCCACTTCGCCGGCAATATGATTGTTAACTTCACGATCAAGGGCATTGACGGAAATCTCAAGGCCGGTGCCGCCAAGAGCTACAAGACAGAGCTGAGCTATGCCGACCCCGACTGGAGTCCCTCTTACTGGGGCGGCAGCAGTTTCGGACGCACAACGGTCACGGGCGACGGCTCCTACTCGGTATTTGCTACGCTGCCCGGTGAGTGCCAGGGTGCTGTGGTGTGGTCTGTTGAGCTCTACAACCTGTGGAAGGATCTCGTCGATCCCACAAAGGTCAAGGTCACCATCAACAGTGTGGAGACTCCCGGGAAACTCCATTAATCTCAGAAAATGAATAATATGGAATGGACTGGCGCGTTATCAATAGTTGCCAGTCCATTCATATACTTGTAATAGGATAATTTGATTTGATCTGTATGAAGAAACTCTATCTCGCCCTGCTCCTTGCAGGCTCTCTCACCACTGCCTTTGCCCAGGATCATCCCGGCATGAAGACGATGGATCTCACCGCCGCGCAGATGGCACACTATATGGCTCCCGGATGGAACCTCGGCAACACGCTGGAGGCCGGAAGCTATAACAACAATTTCACAGCCGCCGCCGGTACAGTCTCCGAAACGGAGTGGCAACCGACCAAGACCACGCAGCAGGTCCTCTATGCCGTCAAGGCGAATGGCTTCAACAGCGTGCGCATCCCCTGTGCGTGGGTGATGGGACATATTGCTGACAAGGCTGCGATGACCATCGATCCGGCGTGGATGAGCCGTGTCAAGGAGATTATCGACTACTGTATCAACGCCGGACTCTATGTCATCATCAACGACCACTGGGACGGCGGCTGGCTGGAGTACGACGGTTTCACCACGGAAGCTGATGTCAGCGCAAAGAAGGAACAGCTCCGAAAACTGTGGACCAACATCGCCAATGCGCTCAAGGACTATGACGAGCGGGTGATCTTTGCCGGACTCAACGAGCCGGGCGTGGGTGGTGCAAGCTCGGATGCCAAAGGCAAGTTGATGCTGACCAACCAGTGGAGTCCGTCCGACGCTGATCTCAAGAAGTTCACAGATCGGCTGGTTGAATATGAGAATGTCTTTGTAGACGCCGTCCGTGCTACGGGCGGCAACAATGCCAAACGCGTCCTCGTGGTGCAGGGACCGATGACAAATATCGGATACACGGTGAAGCACTTCGATGCCAGCCGCATCAACGACACGGCCAAGAACCGGCTGATGGTAGAGATCCACAGCTACGACCCGTATAACTTCTGTCAGAACACGGATGCGAAGACGGCCTATTACTATTGGGTGGGACACGGTCCAAAGCGGGCCTCCCACATATCCAACGCGCAGGAGGAACAGTCGATCAAGAACAGTTTCGCCAGTCTCAACACTGCCTTTGTCGACAAGGGCTATCCCGTCATCCTTGGGGAGTACGGTGCTGTCCGCCGCACCTTATCGGTTTCGGAAGGCACACAGGCTAACCACGATGAGAGCCGCCAATATTGGTATCGGCTGATCACTGCTGAAGCCATGAAGGACGGTGTCATACCCTTTGTGTGGGACACCAACGCCACGGGCTCCAACACGCTGACCGTTATCAATCGTCGCGACGGTTCGGTCTTCGATCAGTATGATTTAAACGGCATCAAAGCAGGCGTAGGTGAGGCGAAGAAAAACTATGAGAGCATTTTTCTGGCACCACCGACGACGGATATCAGCCTCGTTTCCGCTGGGAAAAGTAGTGGGGGCAACGTCTATGACCTCTGTGGGCGTGTCGTCAAAAGCCATGTGAGCAATTTTCGGGAGACCAGTCTGCCGAAGGGCATCTACTTGTTTCAAGGTAAGAAATATGTCAAGGACTAAGATGCTTGTCCTTGAGCAATAGCAATACAATCATCATCTAAATACTATTATGCACATTCATCACAAATATCTGATAGCCGCCCTGATGCTGCTCTCCAGCATGGGCTTGTCAGCGGCGTCGTTTACGCGCAGCGGCAACTTTGTCACTGTGGAGGTAGCCCATCCCGGTCCTAATGATCCGCACTGGGTGCGCCTGCAGGTCATCGGCAAGAAGATCATCCGCGTGGAGGCTACCCGCGAGAAGGCTTTCCCCGAGAAGCAGAGTCTTATCATCGTGAAACAGCCAACGCCTGGCTTCAGTTACTCGGTAACGGAGGACAGCCGCGACGTGAAGATCAACACGTCGTCAGTAGTGGCGAAAGTCGACAAGCAGACGGGACTCGTCCGCTTCTACGACGAGAACGGCAAGCAGATCCTCGCTGAGGACACCGGCGGTAAACAGCTTTTCCCCTATACGGTGCCTGAGCGCGAGATTGGGGTGGACAGCCATCTCACCGACGCGCAGAAGCATGGATGGACGTGGCTGTTGCGCTTTGCCGACAACAAAGGCGAGGCACTCTTTGGACTCGGACAGCACCAGGCCAACGAACTGAACATGAAGGGGCTGAACGAGGAACTCTATCAGTACAACACCAAGGTCAGCGTGCCCTTTGTAGTGAGCAACAAAGGCTATGGCATCCTGTGGGACAGCTACAGCTATTGCCGCTTCGGCAACCCCGGTGAGAACCTGCCGCTGAACCGCGCTTTCCGTCTCTATGACAAGAATGGTGTGGCAGGAAACCTTACCGGTACCTATACCGACCGCGACGGCAAGACCATCACACGCGCTGAGGACAGCATCTGCTACGAGGTGAGCCTGCCTGCCTTGGCATTGAAGCGCAACAGCGATGGCGACGTGAGCCATCTGCCTGCCGGTTTCAAGCTCAACGGCGCCCATGTGACCTATGAAGGATACCTCGAGGCACCTGTTGACAACAACTATCATTTCAATCTCTACTACGCCGGATATACCAAAGTGTACGTCGACGGCAAGGAGGTAGTGCCCGAACATTGGCGTCAGGCATGGAACCCCAATGCGTGCCGGTTCAACGTTCCGATGAGAGCAGGACAGAAGGTGAAGCTGCTCATCGACTGGTTGCCCGACGGCGATGTGTCGTATTGCGCGCTGAGAGTAGCACCTCCACGCAGTGAGCAACGTCAGCAGCAGTTGACCGTATGGAGCGAGATGGCCAAGGATCTCGACTATTACTTCATTGCCGGAAACACCGTCGACGAGGTCATCCACGGCTATCGCACACTGACGGGTAAGGCGCAGGTGCTGCCCAAGTGGGCTTTGGGATTCTGGCAGAGTCGCGAGCGCTACAAGACCAGCGGCGACATTGAGCAGACGCTCGCGGAGTTCCGTCGCCGCCATATCCCTGTTGACAACATCGTGCAGGACTGGAACTACTGGGCCGACGACCAGTGGGGCAGCCATCAGTTTGAGGCTTCGCGCTATCCCAATCCGCAGGCGATGCTCGACAGCGTACATCAGATGCACGGACGCTTCATGATCTCGGTATGGCCAAAGTTCTACCCCAACACGAAGAACTACCAGGAACTCGATGCCAAAGGATGGATGTATCACCAGTGTATCGCTGATTCCATCCGTGACTGGGTGGGTCCCGGCTATATGAACTCGTTCTACGATGCCTATGCCGAAGGTGCCCGCAAGATGTTCTGGCGGCAGATGGATGAGAACCTCTATACGAAATATCATCACGGTATCGACGCTTGGTGGATGGACGCCTCGGAGCCTAACGTGCGCGACTGTACGCCGATGTGGTACCGCAAAGCACTGAGCGGACCGACAGCCATGGGCTCTACGACGGAATATTTCAACGCTTACTCGCTCGTCAACGCCGATGCCATCTACAACGGACAGCGCGAGGTGAACCCCAACCAGCGTGTCTTCCTGCTCACCCGTAGTGGCTTCGCCGGTGAACAGCGATTCTCCACAGCTACGTGGAGCGGCGACATCGGCACACGATGGGAAGACATGCGCGCGCAGATGACAGCCGGACTGAACTACAACCTGGCCGGACTGCCCTTCTGGGGCATGGATCAGGGTGGCTTCTCGGTGGAGAACCGATATGTCAAAGCCCAACAGCTCTATGACAAAACCGGTGAGGAAAACGCTGACTTGAAAGAGTGGCGTGAGCTGCAGACCCGCTGGAATGAGTTTGGATGCTTCATTCCGCTCTACCGCACGCATGGCCAGTGGCCTTTGCGTGAGGTGTGGAACATCGCGCCGGAGTCACATCCTGCCTACAAGGCCATTGTATGGTACGACCGCCTGCGCTATCGTCTGATGCCCTATATCTATTCGCTGGCCGGTGCCGTGCACTTCAGTGACTACACGATGATGCGTGCGCTGGTGATGGACTTCAATGGTGACGATAAGGTCTACAATGTCAAGGACCAGTGGATGTTCGGTCCTTCGCTCATGCCTTGTCCCGTGGCGAAGTATCAGCAACGTAGCCGTGAGGTCTATCTGCCCGCTCAGCGTGGTTGGTATGACCTGCTCTCAGGCAAGCACTACGATGGCGGACAGGCCATTACGGCCGACGCGCCGCTGGAGCGTATCCCGGTCTTTGTGCCCGAGGGTAGCCTGCTGCCTTTGGGACCGGAAATGGAATGGAGTGACGAGAAACCTGCGGAGACCATCGATCTTTATGTCTTCGCCGGTCGTGACGGCAGTTTCACGCTCTATGAGGACGAGAATACTAACTACAACTACGAGAAAGGACGCTATGCCACCATCCCGATGACATGGAACGAGCGCCAGCATACGCTGACTATCGGCGCCCGCAAAGGTACGTTCAATGGTATGCTGAAGAACCGTAAGTTCAACGTCATCCTTGTCAGTCCGACACATGCGCAAGGCCTTGACATCGACCATGCGGTCAAAGGTAAACTGGTCAAGTACAATGGCAGCCGCGTTGTGGTGAAGCTATAAAGGGCAGAGGTTAGAATGAAGGGACCTCGATGTTGGACCTGTGTCTGCTTCGGCTGTGTCCCCGAAAGCTTACCTGCTGAATATAAATAAATGAGGGAGACGACATTCGTTTGTCGTCTCCCTCATTATTTTTTTGACCTATAGGTCGTACTTGTTCTCGGAACTTTCTTTGTTCACCCTTGACACATTCTGTGTCTACAGGCTGTATTCCTCAGGGGCAAAGAGGGGCTCCTTTGCTTTAGTTTCATTCTCGTTGATGATCGGATGGTGATCAGCATCGAAATAGACCGTCTGCCCGTTCATCTCCCGTGAGGCTTCCACGTCCGTGCGGATTTCCTTTGTTTCCTGCTCGTACTGACGGTGAAGGGTCAATGTAAGTACACCCCTTCGAGGGCAACTTTGTAGGGAACTTGGTCGGTTGTCTGCAAGGTTTGTCCATCGGCCTTATCTTTGCCCAACTCACTGACCTTTTCAACTTGTACGAACGCAGCGTAACTCAGGTGCAGAAGACCAACCGCAAGGCAATAGAATACGAGCGCAAAGTTTTGAGCCAACATAGGAAGGAGCAAGATGCCATATTCCGAAAGCAGACACAACACATGGCGGATATTGTCAGCAGAGGCAAAGTATTTGGATGTCACAGCGGCTTTTCTACATCATTGCACCAATAAGCCTATTCTCTATTTTCCTTATGGATTTACTTCCACAGGATAGCTTAGTTTAAAGTGCATCCCAATATTCTACATTGTCCGTAGAAAATCGAGGATGCACTTCTATTTTTACCACGTTATCACCTTATCAACAATAGTCTGTTGTTCGCTTGCGGTTCTTCTGAGATAGATACGTGTCGTTTCTATACTCTCGTGTCCCATCAAATCGGCAAGGAGAGAAATGTCATTGAACTTTTCCAAGAAATTCTTTGCGAAGCGATGACGGAAGGAATGTGGATATACCACTTTCTCGTTGAGTCCATACTTCACTGCATAGTTCTTCAACTGTTGCGCTATGCCTCTGGTAGTGATGCGCTGACCAAAACGGTTCAAGAACAGATACCCAGTCGTGCGTTTCGAGTCTTCAAGCCATTCTGCCGCTTCTACTCGTAGAGCCTTCGGGATATAGATACGGCGTATCTTGCCGCCTTTGGTATAGATGTCATAATACCCTACCTGTACATGCTCTACTTTTATCTGCACAAGCTCACTGACACGTGCCCCAGTTGCTGCGAGGAAACGAACCACGAAGTACCACTCTTTGTTATCTTCCTGCTTCAGTTTCTTTTTCAAGAAGAGGTAATCAGCATTGCTGATGACATTCTCCAAATAGGTACGCTGCTGCACCTTCACAGATTTCAGGCGAAGTTTGGACTTCCCCATAAAGTCGAGGTACTTGTTGATGGCTTGAATACGTAGGTTCACCGTCTTTGGCTTATACGTTTCAATCAAGAAGGTCTTATAGACCAACAGGTTCTTCTTGTTCAGCTCCTTAAACTTAGAGTTGAACTCCTTTACAGCATACAGGTATGCCGTAATTGTGTTCTGCGCCATATTTGCCTGGCGCAAAACGTTTTCAAATGTGTTTTCTGTCATATTTATATTGTATTATTGGGCGACATTGCCCTCTATATAATATGTATGACCTATTTCTATGAGTTCCTATTATGAGAAG
>OGQX01000747.1_pt1 | contig 34633 bp, 31 predicted proteins | sample 1553291 | NCBI WGS metagenome assembly OGQX01 (sample SAMEA2580030, study PRJEB22360) | human gut metagenome | biome: human gut; feature: human-associated habitat; material: faeces | place: Denmark | collected 2008/2010
CTAAGACTTTACGCCCTTCATGATTGCCGTATCACTCGAAATGTCGGATGAACCTCATTTCTGCCCTCACTGCGACGGGCCTTTCTACAAAGGCAAGCACGTGGCAGTCATCGGCGGCGGAAACAGTGGCGTGGAAGCGGCCATCGACCTGGCCGGAATCTGCGATCATGTGACTGTGCTGGAGTTTGGCTCTCAGATGCGCGCCGATAAGGTGTTGCAGCAAAAGCTGCGCGCACTGCACAATGTCGACATCCATTTCCGTAGTCAGACCGTAGGTCTCTCGGAGCAGGACGGACGCCTCAACGGCATCGACGTGCGTGATCTCGACAAGGACGAGATGCGGCACATCAGTCTCGACGGCGTGTTTGTGCAGATAGGCCTACAGCCCAACAGCGACATCTTTAAAGGTCATGTCGATCTCACCCCGCGCGGTGAGATCATCATCGACGACCGCAACCGCACGTCGGCGGCAGGCGTATATGCGGCAGGCGACGTGTCGACCGTGCCATTCAAGCAGATCATGATTGCCATGGGAGAAGGAGCCAAGGCTGCCCTCGCCGCCTTTGAGGACAGCCTCTATCAAAATTAAAGGGGACACCCCCCTACAATGAGGACAGCCTCTATCAGAAAGTGTAGTTTTTAGTTCGGTTTTATAACGCAGAAGGACGGAGCCGCCTGACGGTGATTCCGTCCTTTTTTCCTGCCACATAGACAAAAGGACCATTGCCGTCGTGCATGAGTTTGTCGACAAAGAGTGGCTCGTGGCTCAGAAACAAAGAGCAAAAGAAGGTGTCACCCACGCTGAGCTTGGTGTTCTGAGCCTCCACGACGTGGAAGCGTCCGCCGCCAAGATGCTCTATCCGACAAAGGCGGTTGGGCAGCCAGCTGAGCTCCAGCAGGTCGCCGACAGCGAGATCCTCACACGAGACTTTGTCGCAGAGGGTGATGTCGCTCTGCACATCGGCATGCTCATTATCGACTTTGAAGGCCTCGTAGTCGCGGTAGCCCAGAAAGCGGGCAAGTACGTCAAGAGTGTAGGAGCGTGGCGAGGAAGCACTGTCGATATATCCCCACAAGCGCTTCAAGGTAGAAGGGCTGACCATTTCCTCGGTTTTGAAAAAGATCTGTTGGCTGAGCTTGTCGAAATCCTTGGGCGAGTCATAGTGCTGGCCCGTGACTTCTTCGATGCGTTGGATGAGTATTTTTTCTTTCATATTAAGGCTGTGTTGTTGTTTCGTAAGCTTGTTTTCTATCCCGCCCCATGGTCCTTCATGCGCAGACTTGCTATTCCACAGACCGATGGAGCTATACAAAAATACAAATATTGCCCGAAATAAACCCTATATTTCCTATTTTTTTTATTTCTGATAATGCATTATCAGACAGCCATCGACTTTTATTAACATCAAAGCTTATTACAAAACTTGTTCATCTCGGACTTGCAATCTAGAGAAACCATCAAGAGAGGATGAAGAAAAAAACGGGGAAAAACACTCAGATTTGAAGCCTCTCACTATCATCTCACTGATTTCACCTTGTCATCTCACTGATTTTACCTTGTCATCTCACTGATTTTACCATGAGAAATCAGTGAGATGACAGCATGAAAAAGGTACTTTGGCAGAGATTTCCATCATTTTTTCAATGCCAAAATTGCACTAAGAATTCATCAAAAACCGTCTATGAGTGTAGTTCGTTAATTATCAGACAGTTACAAAAACATTCCAAAATTCGCGTTTTTCAAGGCAAAGTATGGTTCGCTTCAGAAAATCGCCTGTATGAGGGCGGAAAATTATCAGTTTATCCAACAAAACATGCTGCTAAACTTCGAAGTACTTTGTTGGTCGTGTAGTGCGCAAGGCAACGGACATAGCTGGCTTCAAATCACTCTACCTTTTCGACAAGTTGGTATCTCTCGTATTTCTTATCGAGTACCACCAGCTTCATGGGCTGTATGGAATAGGATTGTGGAGTGGGATTAACAGCGATATGCCATACCAAAGTAAGGTGCTTGTCACCAGTGCGCTCAATACGTTGGAGCGAGATATGGGTAAGATGGTTGGTGACGGGCAATACTTTAGCTACGACAAAACACTTGCTGAAGTCTATCTTTGTCGGCTCACCACCCTTACCCATAAAGGCGGCCTCACCAAAATATTGCTCCAACTCTGCCTGGCTGCGGATGATCAGCAGGTCAGCGGATTGCTTGGCATCGTTGCGAAAGAAATAGTTGCGGGCTTCACTATAGTTGACGGCACGGTTGCCGGTAGCGCAGGACGCCGTGAGCATACCTGCCGCAAGGAGAAGCATCAATGGACAGTGTCTCATGTCATTTCTGCTGCAAGAGCAGGTGTTTGGCAAATTCCCACACTACAATGCCCGCCGTGACGCTGACGTTCAGACTGTGCTTGGTGCCGAACTGAGGTATTTCCAGACAGCCGTCGCTCATGTCCACCACACTTTGCAACACGCCTTTGACTTCATTGCCAAAGACGACAGCATAGCGCTGAGCTACGCCTTTCTCACGCTGTGTGGCCAGGGATTCTCTGAGATGCTGTAGCTTGGTACTGCCCTCCACCTGCTCGATGCTATAGACGAAATAGCCCTCACGCTGCAGTTCGGCCACAGCATCCTCGGTATTCTTGAAGTATTTCCAATCCACACTGTCCTCTCCGCCGAGTGCCGTCTTATGGATTTCAGCATTAGGCGGACAAGCGGTGATGCCGCAAAGACAGACGGCTTCCACACGAAATGCGTCGCACGAGCGAAACACCGAGCCGACGTTGTAGAGCGACCTCACGTTGTCGAGTACAACCACCAGCGGCAGCTTCTTGGCTTCCTTAAACTCTTCCACTGTGAGGCGGTGCATCTCTATGGTTCTGAGCTTATGCATTTTCCTTCATGTTATACGCCAGCGCATACGCCTTGATCTGCTTCACCATGGCCAACAGACCATTGGAGCGGGTGGGAGAAAGGTGATCGCGCAGACCTATCTTGTCGATAAAATAAAGGTCGGCATCGAGAATCTCTTTCGGCGTGTGGCCGCTGATCACCTGAATGAGCAGGGCGATGATGCCCTTGACGATGAGCGCATCGCTGTCAGCGGTGAACACAAGCTTGCCGTCGACAAAGTCGCATTGCAGCCACACACGGCTCTGACAACCGTCGATGAGGTTTTGCTCGGTCTTGTATTTCTCATCGAGCGGCTTGAGCTCATTGCCCAGGTCGATGAGCATCTGATATTTATCCATCCAGTCGTCGAAGTCGCTGAACTCCTCCACGACTTCGTCCTGCAGTTCATTAATCGTCTTCATATTCTACTTTCTCCAACTTAAAGAATTTATCGTTTGGTCTGACCTTTCCCTTCACGGGGATGGAAACCAGCCATCCCTGCTCGGCCCGTCTGACAGGCTTGAGGTCGTAGCGGATCTCAGTGCAGTCGAGATACATCGCGCCGGTGGTGTTGCCGGTGATGAGCAACTTGTCGCCTACTTCAAAGGGAGCAGCCTCAACGGCAATCTCCGCCACGTTGAGTTTCGAGAAATATTTCGTCACCTTGCCCACGAGACGCTTGCGCTCCGTGGCGAGCGAGCCGTAGTGCTTGTTCCACTCGCCCATTGTCTGCCCCTGATAATAGCCGTCCCAGAATCCGCGGTTAAAGACAGTGGCGAGCCGCTCGTCCCATGCGTCCTTCTTCTCTTCGGTAAACGTGCCGTCGAGCACCGCTTTCAGAGCCTCTTTATAGCAGGTCACCACGGTATAGACATATTCTGGTCCACGCGCACGTCCCTCGATTTTGAAGACGCGCACACCGGCCTTCATCATCTTGTCGAGGAAGCGGATGGTCTTCAGATCCTTGGGACTCATCACGTATTTGTTGTCGATCTCAAGCTGATTGCCCGTTTCGGCATCAGTGACGATATAAGAGCGACGGCAGATCTGCACGCACTGGCCACGGTTGGCGGAGCGGTCGGCAGCGGCCAGACTCATGTAGCACTTGCCCGAGACCGCCATGCACAAGGCTCCATGGCAGAACATCTCTATGCGCACCGGCTTGCCGGCAGGGCCGCAGATCTGTTGCCGCTCTATCTCATCGTGGATGTGGCTCACCTGCTTCATGTTCAGTTCACGGGCCAGCACGCTGACGTCGGCAAACTGAGCATAGAACTTCAGTGCCTCCACATTGCTGATGTTGAGCTGAGTGGAGAGGTGCACCTCCATGCCTACTTGGCGGCAATAGACCATCACGGCGACATCGGAGGCGATGACAGCCGAAATGCCGGCCTCACGGGCTGCGTCGATGATGGTGTGCATCGTGGCCATGTCCTCGTCATAGATGATGGTGTTGACGGTGAGATAGGTCTTCACGCCATGCTCGTTGCAGATGCGCGCGATGTCGTGAAGATCGCTGATGTCGAAATGATTGGCACTGTGCGACCGCATGTTCAGCTGTCCGATACCAAAGTATACGGAGTCGGCGCCAGCCTGCAAAGCTGCAGCGAGTGACTCACGTGAGCCCACGGGGGCCATGATCTCAAAATCCTCTATTTTAGCATTCATAGTGCAAAGGTAATCAAATAATTGCTTATCTTTGCACTTGAAATGAAGAAAATAGTCTTTGGCCTGCTTGGCCTCGTGATGATCATCAGCTGCGGACGACCTCAAAAACGTCAGCCGGTGAAGAGTGAGTTCAGAAATGATGTGATCATCAAGACCACACCGGTTCTCGACCAGGGGCGCAGCCCGCTCTGCTGGGCCTATGCCATGCTGGCTACCATCGAGTCGGAGCATCTCATGCAAGGCGACTCGGTGCACCTCTCGGTGGACTATATGGCCAGAATGCTGCTCAAGAACGAGGCCACCAACTACTATTTCAACCGCAACGACGGCAAGATGACGATGCGCGGCATGGCCTCGATGGTCTTTGATCTCATGGCAATGTATGGTATGTTGCCCTACGACAGCTATTATAATAATGTGTCGGTCGACTATCCAGTCGTTGCCCGCACAGTGCAGCAGATTGCCCGTGCAAGCACTTCTCTCGGCATGCTCAACGGTCGCGTCGACAAGGCACTCGACGAGCACATCGGCTATCTGCCTGGCACCATCATGATGTTGGGAGCCCGCTACACGCCCATGGAGTTTGCCCACAGCGTATGTCGACCCGAGGAATACTTGTCGCTGACGAGCTTCTCCCATCATCCTTTCGGCAAGCCGTTTATCTTGGAAGTCCCCGACAATCAGATGCATGACTATTTCCTCAACGTGCCTATCGACTCGCTCATGCATACCGTCGTTCATGCGCTCAAGCACGGCCATCCCGTCTGTTGGGAGGGCGACATCAGCGAACCGGGCTTTGACTTTCAGCGCGGCGTCGCCGTACTGCAAAACAGCAAGGCCGACTATGACCAGTTCGACCGGCAGCGCGCCTTCGAGACCTTCCGCACCACCGACGACCATTGCATGGAGCTCTGCGGACTGGCCCATGACCGGCAAGGCCACCGCTTCTTCATCGCAAAAAACTCATGGGGCAACGGAAACCGATTCGACGGGTTCATGTATCTCAGCTATCAGTACGTCAAACTCAAAACTATTGCTGTATATCTCAGCAAGGAGGCAATGGGGAAAATGGCTTGTCAGCATGATGGAGAGAAGTCGCTTTAAGCCTATTGTCATCATTCTGTGTAGCTCCGTATTGTTTTTCTGTGCCCATTTTGGAGACCCCTTCTTAAGAGTAGACAAGTTTATCTTTGCAATACCTCTATGCTATCTGTTTATCAGATACCATGATGTGAGATATTGCTTCATCGTCCATGCCGTCTGCAATTTGACAGGAATAGCTTTCCCAGTCCTCGTCCAATAGTAATCACTAAGATCGAAATTTAATATCTGTATATGAACAACAAAAGAAACAAGATGGACTTCTATGAATGGATATGTTTTTTCTTCATAGGTATCGTCTGCTTTCTGTTCATCATGGGCTTCTTCGAAGCCATCTTGATGATGGATTACACCATCTATGCAAAGATTCCAATTGCGTTGGTTGCTTGCTGGGTGCTGCTGCTTTCGTTTAGGAAGTTTCTTACAATGTATACCAGAGTCAAAGCCAAGATATTTGCCACACCGCAACATGATGTCAAGATACTGTTGACAGGATGGGGAGTGTCTGTTCTGTTCTTTGGAACCATCATGGCGAGCTTATACTGCCTGCATGTCTATCAGCCGCAGAAGATCAACTGCGACATACAGAACCAACTTTACGGCTGGCTGTTGTTTGCCGTCGTCGGCATTAGTGAGGAGATCATCTGCCGAGGAATCGCTTTCAGACTGCTTTGTGACAGAATAGGCATGACTTGGGCCTTGATCCTTTCTGCCGTGATCTTTGGCTTTGCCCATATCTTCAATGACGGGGCAACCGTCTGGTCGGCCTTAGCCATAGCTGTCACGTCGGGATGGCTGTTGGGAGTAGCTTATGTCTATCATCAATCGCTATGGGCACCGATAGGGATGCACTGGGCCTGGAACTATCTTGAAGGATACGTTTTCGGCTGTCCGGTTTCCGGGGTGTTTATCCAGCATCCCATTATCATGTCACGTCTCGTCGGTCCGACATGGCTGACAGGCGGTTCCTTTGGCCCCGAAGCTTCCGTCATCGCTATATTAATAGGTGTGGCCATCTCCCTATACTATACGCTAAAGCTAAAGCAAAAACGCCACAATCAAACCACAGCATAAAATAATAAGTTCTATTGCAACGGAGTTCGCTACATTTGCTTGCATAAAGAGGAAAGATTACAGAACGTAAAGATCTCCCTAAATATAATGGTAGAATTAATAAAAAAGAAATGAGAACCACTTTTGGCTGTGACTTCATTAACGTGATTACCACGAAAGACATCAAAGAGAAATTGCTCAAAATGACATCAGTCAGTCGCTAAGGGGGATTTGTTACATATTCTGAGTTGATGCTTTGTTAAACATAAATTATGAATCCTCTTACATAAAAAACGGGAGATCCGACTTGCGGGTCTCCTTTTTTTTATGTAAGTTTGCAAATAGAATAAAAAACGAATCAACGATGGTAAAGTATCCAGTAGGCATACAGAGTTTTGAGAAGCTGCGCACCAGCGGGTTTCTCTATGTCGACAAGACGCGGCTGATGTACGATGCCGCGCAGAACAACTTTGTGTTTCTCTCGCGTCCCCGCCGCTTTGGCAAGTCACTTCTCACCAGTACCTTCAAGGCTTATTTCAGTGGACAGAAAGAACTCTTCAAGGGATTGGAGGTGGAGCAACTGGAGACAGAATGGAAACAATATCCCGTGCTCCACTTCAGCCTGGCCTCGGCAAAGAGGGGGACGATAGAGGACTTGGATGCCATCATCTCAATGCAGTTGGACTGGGCAGAGAAAGAAAATGATGTTTCAACCGATAAGACCAACATCACAACGAGGCTGACTGCCTTGGTGAAAAACATCTATGCCAAGACGGGCAACAAGGTTGTCATCCTCATTGACGAGTATGATGCGCCCCTGCTCACGGTGCTCCACGACAAAGAGCGGCTCGAAATCATGCGCACCGAATTGCAGTCGTTCTATTCGCCACTAAAGGATCTCGACCCTTATCTGCGCTTTGTCTTCATCACGGGCATCAGCAAGTTCCCACAGCTGAGTATCTTCTCTCAACTCAACAATCTGGTGAACATCTCCATGGCTCCCCACTATGCCACCATCTGCGGCATCACCGAACAGGAGCTCAGAGACAATTTCGCGGAAGGCATCCATCAGCTCAGTCTTACCTACAAGACGACGGACGAGAAGATATTTGCTGAGATGAAACGACGCTACGACGGTTACCACTTCACAGAAAACAGTGAAGGTGTCTACAATCCTTTCAGTTTGCTATATGCCATCACGATGGACAAAATCGACAACTACTGGTTTGGCACCGGCACACCGACCTTCCTGATCAACATGCTGAAGAAGTTCCACACCGACATCACGCAGTTGGAGGGCAGCGAGGCTATAGCGGAAGAGTTTGACGCTCCCACGGAGGACATGCACTCCGTGCTGCCGCTGTTCTATCAGAGCGGCTATCTCACCATCAAGGCCTATGACCCGATCCTCAACCTCTACACGCTCGGCTACCCCAACGAAGAGGTGAAGGTGGGCATGATGCGCACGCTCGTACCTTATTATCTATGCCGCGACACCAACCTCACGACGATCACCGTGGGTAAGATGTACCTGGCATTGCGCAAGGACAACATCGACGAGGCCCTGCGCATCGCACGCTCGTTCCTTGCCGGCATCCCTTACGAGGAGGGCACGCTCAAGGACGCACCCGCACGGGAAGGACATTTCACCGCCATGCTCTACGTGATGTTCTCGTTCCTCAACCTCTATGTCTATGCTCAAGTGCGCACCGCAAAAGGCCGTATGGACATTCTGCTTAAGACCGACAGTCACATCTATGTCATGGAACTGAAGATGGACGGCAACGTCGACGACGCATTGAAGCAGATCGACGACCGCGGATATGCTATCCCTTACGAGGCCGACGGCCGCAAAATCGTGAAGGTGGGCATTAACTTCTCATCGGAGGAGCGAACCATCAACGACTGGAAGATTATAGAACTATGAAGAAACTCTTGACCATCCTCGGCCCCACAGCAACGGGCAAAACCGACCTCGCCGCACACGTGGCACACGTGCTCGGAGGCGAGATACTCTCCGGCGACTCTCGTCAGGTCTATCGTGGCATGGACATCGGCACGGGCAAGGACCTCGAAGACTATGTCATCGACGGTCAGCCGGTGCCCTATCATCTCATCGACATCGCGGAACCGGGAACGAAATACAACCTGTTTCAGTATCAGCAGGACTTCCACCGCGCCTACGACGACATCCAGCGGCGGGGTGCGCTGCCTATCCTCTGCGGCGGCACTGGCCTGTATATCGAGGCGGTGCTCAAGGGCTATGCGCTATCACCCGTACCGCAGAACCCGAAGCTGCGGCAGAGTTTAGAGAATAAGACGCTCGACGAACTGACCGACATGCTCGTGAAACTGAAACAGCAGACGGGCTCCACGATGCACAACAAAACCGACGTGGACTCTTGCCAGCGGGCCATCCGCGCCATAGAGATAGAGACCTACAACCTCGAACATCCCACCGAGCTGCGGCAGATGCCGCCCATCGACAGCGTTGTCATCGGCGTGGCCATTGACCGCGACGAGCGCCGCCGCCGCATCACCGCCCGTCTGCATCAGCGTCTCGACCACGGCATGGTGGAGGAGATGCGCCGTCTGCTCGACAGCGGCATCAAGGCCGAAAACCTCACTTACTACGGACTGGAATATAAATACGTCACAGAGTACGTCATCGGAAAGCTCAGTTACGACGAGATGGTGCGCCAACTGGAGATTGCCATCCACCAGTTTGCCAAGCGCCAGATGACATGGTTCCGCGGCATGGAGCGCCGTGGCACGGTCATCCACTGGGTCGATGCCATGCTGCCAATGGAGGAAAAGGTGAAGAGGGTAGAGGAGATCTATCAATCAGCCAACCAATGAATGCACTGCGTCACCCAACACACTCACTTAGAAACAAACGATCCATTCATCTTTATAGGCTAACGTTCTGCTACGCAGAATAGAAAATATCAACGAATATCCCGAATATTTAATTTCGCTATATTCGTTGATATTCTTTATGCCATCAATGATGGTGCGTTGAAGGAAACGTGATATTATACTTGCAGTCTTTCCTTGCGCTTTTAGGAAAAATGTGATATGAGAGCTGTCTTATTCAAGAATAGGAGAATCAGAGAATAGTGATGACGATGCAATTCCCAAATTCTCCAATTCTTGAATACAGAGAACTAAACAAGCACTTAGCTGTTTATAACTGAACAAAGCATAGCGCTACTTGAGCAGGAACACGGCGGCAGAGACAGGGCCGAGGGAGACGACATCACTGCTCTTTCCTGCCTTGTAAGCAGCCTTACCCGTAGCGATCAGCGTCTGTGGCTTATAGGCGCCGGCCTTCACCGTGCCCTGCTCCAGAAAACTGTTGTCTGTCGGAGCCTCCAGTCCGAGCCGTGGCAGAGAAGTCTTCACGGCCTTGCCACTGGGGTTGAGTGCTATGATGCAGGTCTGCCCGCCCATCGTCCGCTGGTAGACCATCGGGTAGGGCTGTTTCTGATTGCTGACGAGTTTCCAGTCTGCAAGGTTGCCGAGTGCCGGTGTAGCGTGGCGCAGCTTCACGAGGCGGCGCGTATAGTTGAGTATGGAGTTGGGATCTTTCTCCTCAACGGCCACAGTGATCTTTCCGCCATCGGTGGCTACAGGCAGATAGAGTTTGTCGGGCGCACAGGTTGAGAAGCCTGCGGTAGCACCCGGAGCCCACTGCATCGGCGTGCGCGTACCGGCACGCTCGTTTGATCCCTCCTTGCTCGGCAAGTTCATCTCGTACTTCATGCCAATCTCATCACCATAATAGATAAACGGCACACCAGGCATGGTGAGGAAGAAGGTCATCGCCACCTTGAGCTGATCGGGCGTATTGCGCGTACCGATATTCGGTCGCTGGTAGTCGTGGTTGGCCGACGGGATGGCGATATAGCCCTTGTCGCGCGTGCCGAAATAGGAATGGGAGTAGTTCTTGACGAATTCGTCAAGCGTCCCCTTCCCCTCTTTGTCGAAATAGCAATACTTATATGCCGTCTGCTTATTGTCCCACGGCTGTATCTTTCCCCACGGCGTGTTACGGGCAAAGAAGAGCGAGCCATAGCCGGGCACGCCAAAGTGAATCATGAAGTCGATGTTGAATCCGGCAGGAATCGCCACGGTGGGGTCGGCCCATTCCGAGATGAGCACACACTGAGGATAGTTCTTGTCCTTCCAGGCACGCATCTCATTCCACAGTTTCGACGTCTCCACCTTGCCGGGATCGTTCTTGACAAGGGACGCCGCCATGTCCACACGGAAGCCATCAACACCCTTGTCGAACCAAAACGCCATGATGTTTCTCAGCTCACGGCGCAAAGCCTGCGGGCCCGGCGCGGTGACAGGCTGCTCCCATTGATGGTTAGGATCAGGATGAGCAAAGCCATAGTTGAGCGCAGGCTGGCACTCAAAGAAGTTCTTCTCATAGTATTTTCCGCGTGGCGCGTTAATTTCCACATATCGTCCAAGCGTAGACGACTCAGGGTTAGGCTCCTTGTGTCGCGCGACGATGTCGGCCTTGTCTTTGTCGCTGATATCGTCCGTCCATATATAATAGTCGGCATAGCGCCCGTTGCGGTCACCGTTGGCACTCTCTTGGAACCATTGGCTCTTCACGCTGGAGTGCCCTGCCACGAGGTCAAGACACACCTTGATGCCGCGTTTATGGGCTTCGTTGACGAGCGTGACCAGGTCGGTGTTGGTACCAAAGCGCGGGTCTATCTTGTAGAAATCAATGACATCGTAGCCGCCGTCAAACCATCCCGACTCAAAGCAGGGGTTGATCCACAGAGCGTTGACACCGAGACTCTGGATATAGTCGAGTTTAGAGGTGATTCCGGGCAGGTCTCCGATGCCGTTGCCGTCGGAATCCATGTACGACGAAGGATAGATCTGGTAGAACACAGCATCGTGGAGCCATTGTGGTCCGCGCGCGTCGGTGGTCTGTGCCGAAGCCGTTGTGAGCGATAATGCCATGCCAGTTGAAAGCAATAGTTTGTTCATAGTGTATGTATTAATGGTAGGAACGATCGTGAAAGAAACAGTTCCGTCCCCGCACCCTGCTGCGGCAGGGAGGGGGACGGATAGATAACGAAACAGCAGGTGGATTTCGTATCTGATCAGGCTCTCTTACTTACTTTTTATATCCCGGATTCTGTTTCAAGTTCTTGTTGAGGTTGAGCACAGAGTAGGGGATAGGATAGACGACGGTGTAGCCAGTCTTGTCGTCGTTGTAGTCACCGGCCAGTGAGCTGTGTGCCACGCCGGGATAGCGGTCCACGGTAGGCTCGGTGAAGGTGCAGAAACGTATCTGGTCCTGGCGTCGCGTGCCTTCCCATGCGAGCTCGATCATGCGCTCATCGAGAATATCGTTCAAGGAGAGCGACGTGCGGGGCGTTGCCTTGGCGCGGTTGCGTACCTCGTTGACGAGAGAGAGCGCGCCGGCCTTGTCGCCTAAGCGGTATTCTGCCTCGGCCTTGAGGAGGAGAGCATCGGCATAGCGCCAGATGACGAGGTCGTTATTGTTCTGTCCTTGCGTGGAGGCCGTGCCGTCGTACTCATATTTCTTAAAGCGGGCACCGGCGCACTTCACGTCGTGCGGATTGGCATCGTTGCCAAAGTTGACCACAGCCTTGAGGGGCTCATACTCCAGCGGTGTCTGTGTGGCACCGTCGCTGAGCGATCCTGTGTGCTGCTCCTTTTCGAAGTCTCGGTCGCACCAGTAGTTGAATCTCAGGCGCGGATCCTCGTTGGCAGTGCCATAGCCCATGACCTGCATGGCGCGCACCGTGGCGCATGCACCGTTCCAACCTGAGTAGCCGATGGCTGAGGCATGGTTGTAGTGGAGTGAGCGCATGAGGTTATAGTCGGTAATCTTATAGGTCTTGTCGTCGTTGGGACGCACGAAGATGTTCTCGGTAGAGCTCTCGTTGGCCTTGACGAAGTTGTCGGCGTAGTTGGCCGTGAGGCTGTATCCTGCGGCCTGAATCTTGTCGACACAGTATTTCACCGTCTCCCAGCAGTTGCGCTGAGTGCCGTCAACAGTCATCATGATGGTCTTACCCTTGTCCGAGACGGCCTGTCCGAGCGTCTCATCGGCTTTTGCCTGCTTGCTGAGATCCGTTCCGACAAAAGCCTGATAGCTCGACGCTGAGGTGTCGTCGATGGTGTAGACTGGCGCGTTGATGGCGCATTTGGCCAGACACATATAAGCCACAGCCTTGGTCACGCGACCATAATACTCACCTGTATTCTGGCAGTGACCGTCGCCGAGGTCGGGCAGGACCTCCGCCAGCTCGGTGGTGACGAACTTAAAGACATCGCTGCGGTTGCTCTGCTTCACGTCGCTGGTCGACTGCTTGGAGCTGGTCACGACAGGCACCTGGGCAAAGAGGTCCATGGCATTGTAGTAGTAGATGGCGCGCAGGGCCCGGAGCTCAGAGACGTATGCCTTGTAGTCGGGATGCTCCTCAAGGAAGGGTGTGAGCTTGTCGATGCTGGAATTGCACAGACCGATGATCTTGAAGAGATGGTTCCACACGGTGGCGTATGTGTCGACCGACGACTCGAAGTTGTGGAGGAACATATTCTGCCACTTGCCACCGTCGACCCAGTCGCCCTGTCGTCCGGGCAGCATGGTAGCGTCGGACATAAACTCCTGCAAGGTGTGGACACAATCGGTACCGCCGTAGAGGCCGTCGCCGATGGCCGAGTAGACGTTGGCCACAGAGTTGACATAGGTAAGGGTGGAGTTCTTGAAGGCTTCTTCCTCGCTGAACTGGCTCTTTGGGTTCTCGTCGAGCGAGCATCCTGACAGCAGAGCTGCGGAGAGCAGCGCGACACCGAAAATATATTTTTTCATGGTAATATAGTCTTTAAAGGTTTAGAAAGTGATGCCCACATTGAACGAGAAGGTGCGTGTGAGCGGGTAGATGCGCTTATCGTCGACACCGAGTGTGCCATACTGTGTGGTGCCCTCAGCCTGCTGGATGAGCGAGGCAGAGTTGATCATAGGTGTCAGACCATTGTAGCCGGTGATCGTGCAAACGTTGTTGACGGCGAGTCCGAGCTTGATGTTCTGGATGTACTTGGTCTTGAGCTGCTTCTGCGTAAGGTTGTAGCTGAGCTGCACATACTCGAAGTTGACATAGTCGCCCTTCTCAAGCCAGTAGTCGGAGATGACCTTGTCCTTAATGCCCTTGGCAGGCGCGTCCTCAAGCACGTTGTAGGTCGGGAAGTTGGAGAGGTCGCTGTAGGTCATCGAGGTGCCGTTGTAGATCTTGTGACCAAAGGCACCGTTGAACTGCATGGCGAGGTTCCAGTTCTTATAAGTGAAGTTGAAGTCCCATCCGAGATAAGCCTTCGGGATGGCCTGACCGCAGACCTGGCGGTCGCCGGAGTCGCCCGTGTCGATGGTACCGTTGTTGTCGAGGTCAGCGATGATGTACTTTCCGTCCTTGTCGATACCTTCGCAGTGAGGCAGATAGAACACGCCGATGGGCTGTCCCTCCATGAGATAGGTGACACCATAGTTCTGTGTCAGTCCGGCAGCATTGATGCGTGCCACCATGATATGCTCCGAGGTGGTGAGCTGCTGGCCCTTATAGGTACCGGAGAGCGAGTTGAGCTTGTTGCTCTGGAAACTGAGGTTGAGGCCGGAATTAAATGTGAAGTCCTTGGTGCGGACGATGTCGCCACGGATGCCAATCTCAAAGCCGTGGTTGGTCATCTCGCCCATGTTGGCCAACAGATTCTCGTAGGTGAACGGCGGCACAGGCACGGTGTAGGTGTAGAGCAGATCCTTGGTCTTGGAAGCGTACCAGTCGAGTGTGATGTTGAGTCGGCTGTTGAAGGCCGAGAAGTCCAGTCCCACGTCGAAGGTGTGCTTTGTCTCCCACTTCAGGTCGGGGTTGTCGTTGCTCTGAATGGCAAAGGTGGTGGTGTTGGTGCCGTTGACAGGTGTCACGCCGTTAGGTCCGTAGAGTGCCAGCGAGGTGTAGGGGTCGATGGCATCCTGGTTACCGGTGACACCGTATCCGGCGCGGAGCTTGAGGTTGTCGATCCATTTGACATTCTTCATGAAGTTCTCCTGCGAGAGCACCCAGGCAGCCGATGCTGATGGGAACCAGCCCCACTTATGGCCGCTGCCGAGCTTAGACGAGCCGTCGGCACGGAGGTTGGCGGTGAGGATGTATTTGTCGGCGAACATATAGTTGACGCGGGCCATGTAGGAACTCAGCGTGTACTCCTTCGAGTCGGACTGCACGTCGCCCCAGGAAACGTTAGCTCCAGCCTTGAGATTGTTGTATTTGAAGTAGTTGGTCTCAAAGCCCTTGGCCTGCTCAGAGTGCGTGAAGGTCTTGTATTTCTGACCTTCCATCACAGCGAGTGCGTCGATGTGATGCTTGCCGAAGTCCTTGGTGTAAGTCAATTGGATGTTACCCATATAGTCCTGACGCTGCCAGTTCTGAATAAATGCCCATCCGTTGCCGTTGAGCTCACCCTGACGGATGTCGTTGGGCACGTAGCGCTTGAGCTCGATATTTGTCTTGGTGTAAGAGCCGAAAGCTGAGAGGAAGAGGCCGTCGACGATGGTCCATGTGGCCTTTCCGTGAGTGACGAGGGTTCCTACGTTGTAGCGGTTGTCGATTTCGAGCTGTCCCAATGGGTTGTAGATCTCGTTGGCCAGCATATCCTCGTCCCATTTGCCGGTAGTCGTATTCTTATAGTTGGGATAGGTGGGGTTGTAGGCAGCAGCGGAGTAGAACATCTTCTGCATGTCGTACTGCCGTTTGCCGTCGTGCTCAGAGCCCATGATGCCGAGTTCGAGTTTGAGTTTCTTGTTGAAGGCGAGCTGCTGGGCGTCGAGCTTGGCGGTATAGTTGCGCATGTCGGAGTTACGGAGCGCACCCTGCTTCTGCACGAATCCGAGTGAGGCACGGTAATTGCCGGTGTCGTTGCCACCCGAGAAGGCTACATTGTGATTCTGTGTGATACCTGTCGAGCGCTCGATCTCGTCGAGCCAGTTGGTGTTGCCGCCGAGGTCGGTAGCGGTCAGTCCCATCTGCTTGGCGGTAGCGCGGTAGGCGTCGGCACTGAGCATCTTGATGTTCTTAAACACCTTGTTCATACCGATGGTACCATTATAGGTGATCGAGCTCATGCCGTTCTTACCCTTGGTGGTGGTCACGACGATGACACCGGCGGCACCGCGTGAACCGTACTGTGCGGTCTCGGAAGCGTCCTTCAGAATGGTCATGCTCTCGATGTCACCGGGCTGCAGGGCGTTGAACATGGTCATGTCGCCATACACACCGTCGATGATCACGAGCGGGTCGTTGCCGCCGGAGAGCGAAGAAGTTCCGCGCACGCGGATATTGGTCGTACCCATCGGGTCGCCACCACTCTGCGAGATGACCACACCGCTGACCTTGCCCTTGAGAGCATCGGCGGCACTGGTGACCACGCCCTTGTTCATGTCCTTGCGGCCCACGCGCTCCACGGCACCGGAGACGGTGCGCTTCGAGCCAATGGCATAACCGACGACGACGACCTCATCGAGATCCTGCTTGTCGGGTTCCAAAATGATGTTGAGACTCTTTTGTGCGCCCAAGGTAATTTCCTTGTTGGCATAGCCCACATAAGAGATGACGAGTACCTGTCCGGGCTTGGCGTTGCTGAGTTTCCAGTCGCCGTCGAGGTCGGTGACGGTACCTCCTTGCTGTCCCTTGACTTGGATGGTGGCACCGATAAGTGGTTCACCCGACTTGTCCTTCACTGTGCCCTGCACGACAGATTGTGCCAGGCTGGTCATTGTGCATAAGACACCTGCGCTTAGCAGCGCGGCTCTTTTCAAGATTGTTTTGCCCATGTGATGGTTAATTTTTAGGTTTTTTATATATAGTAATAACTTCGTTTCAGCTAACTCCGCCCCTTTGGCGGAAGTCTTAGGTCTATACTCGTCACAATGTGTTTCATGTGGAAATAAAATGTTACTTGATAATCAGATACTTACAAGGTAAATGGTACAAAAAAGTTCACGTTGAAATCCAGTAATTTATTGACATTCTATGCTATTGGTACGTTATCGCATTAGTAAACTTTAAAAGTTGATGCTTGAATTTTAAATATTATTTTATATCAGAGATGGCTTCTATTTTTAGGAAAATGGCCCTTTATGCTTGCCATTTCAAAACAAATAGTTACCTTTGCAAAAAAGAAAGGAAGATTATGGCAATAGAAATTAAGGCAATACCTACCTTGGAAGGTAAGGATGCAGAAAGATTCATAGAACGTGCTGATGAAGCAGAACGCAAGTTCAATGGCTTTGACGGCATAGAGAATACGCCCGCATTTAAGGCGATGCAGAGCATTCTGCGTAAATCAGGAATGGCAAAATAATGGGATTTCTTGACGAGCGCTGTTTGTTTCAAGAGCTTACTGACGAGAAGATTGCTGTCAGTAAGCCTTTTTATTGTGGGAATAACGATTTGGATGAGTTTTTCCATGAGGATGTAACAAAGTTCAGTTACAATCTCATGGGCAAGAGTTATTGCTTTGTCTTAGAGGAAGCCCCATCTATCATCGTCTGTGCTTTCACAGTATCAAACGACAGCATACGTGTGTATGACCTTCCGCGTAGTAGGCGCGACTACATGAAGCATATGACGCACAAGCATATGCGCAGATACCCAGGAGTACTTGTCGGACGGTTAGCGGTTAACCAAGAATACTCACATAAAAGTATAGGAAGCGAGGCCCTTCTGTTTATCAAGCAATGGTTCTTGTCTCCTGACAACAAGACCGGTTGTCGGTTTGTCGTTGTCGATGCCGTAAATGATTCAAATGTCCTTCAATTCTATCAAAAGAATGGCTTTGTATTCTTGTTCACTTCGGAGGAGCAGGAGTTTATCTATACTGGTGGCAAGAAGGGCGAGCCCGTCGAGTTAGATACGAGACTGATGTATTTTGATTTGATGGATTTATCTACTTCAGATGCAGACAATAACAGATAAACTCGAAATAGAGAAATTGCTTACGAGGCTCACAACGTACATTGCCAATAAGTTGCACCTGTCAACCATGGCAGCTGTCGGTGCAGTATGCATGTCAAAAGTAGCCAATGAGCTGGCTGGAGGAAAGATACCAGAAGGAACATCATTTGATGAGTTGTCGGAACGACTGTTCAAAGAGGTGACGATGGCTGGAAAATGATTCCGATTTTATTATTTGAGCATGCCATACCCAAATGTTTTCTATTCGATACCGTTCAGACAATCCTTATGATAATCTTATGAATAACAACTTTTTTACTTTGTGAAATAAATAATTCTTGAATTCAGTTGGATGTTATGGATGTTTTTTTGCTTTGCAAAAAGAGCCGCCAATAAGAATAGCCAAAAGGAGAGTTGTAGTAGTACCCTGGGTCTGGAACTAGTGCCATATGCCATAAGGAGGCCCCTATGTGAGCTGGCTTCTTCTTTTCTACTTCCATATACTGACCAACAAAAGTAGTACATGGAAAGAAAGAACGCACAATTGTCAACCTATATACAAGGTCTATGCAACAAGCGTCCACGTCTATCTCTTGGTATGCGCTCAAGGCATGATGCTGTAAATTGGCAAATGTCGATCCAAAGAAATGGATGCTTTACCTATTAAGCCACATCCACGAATACGACAATGACAACTCACGTGATATAGCGGACTTTCTTCCACAAAATCTAAATGAGAAGGGTCTTATATAGTCTCCATCCAACTTTATTGCAAAAATCTTTTGGTTGTTGGATATGAACACCAAGAATTCCAATAATCATCCAAATATTTTGGATGAACACAAATACAGAGTACCTCTAGTTGATACATGCGGGAGGCTGATGGCTTACCTTTAATCGTATCGAGTTGCGCAGAGGTAGGAGGAATGCACTGGTTGCTGTTGGGGATTCTTTGCTGAAATGCGTATATCGCGTGCTGACGGATGAGAGCTATAATGAACTTGGAGATCTGTATATAATCTGCAAAAACAAGAAATGAAGCTGGAACTACCTTAAAGCCGAACTCACAAAGTTTGGCCACAATGTCACTCTGACAAAGAAGGACAAGAAAGATAACCAAATAAACATTAGAGCTGGTTATCCACAGACTGATTTTTATTGGAAACCCCGAATCCGATAATGAAACTGGTTCTAACAGCTGAGAGACAGAGTTTGTGACGTAAGAGCACGTGTATGGAAATTACGGACGACAAAGTATTTTTGCAAGGCAAAATCAAGAAGGAAGAAGTTCGTTTCCAAGGCTCCCGAAAATCAATGCCCTCAAGAACCAACGAGACAAGGAAATCATGCTTAATCCCAACTTCAGCAGGGTAAATGCAGAAATTGACCAACTCATTGAGATAGTTCTTGATGCGACAAAGAATTCTGAAAATTGAAAAGAAGTCAAGCGAAGAGGGTATGTAACTATCTTATGACATATCCTCTTTGCTAACTTTGACACATGCTTTTAAACTTCTACTACTTTCAACTCGATAGATTGAACTTTATGCCCAATATGCCATTTATGACATTTGGAGCATTGGTAAGCTTGCATATTACCACTATCCTCGGGATGAGTAATATTCCATGTTTTTATTGCTTCCAAAGCTTCTTCGCGAGTCTGGTAAGTCATTTTCTTCTTGAAGACAATCTCCCCAGTTAACGGGTCGTACTCCTTTTTGTAATGAGTTGACAAGCCTCTTGAAACGTTCTTGACGTGTTCCACTTGACCAATGTTATGTAATTGGTATGATGTAGCCCTGTGCATCCAGTAGCGGTCACTGTTCGATTGCTCGTCTTTGCATAAGCCCTTATTTTGACGATGATATGCCTGGCACATCCTTTTCTCGACTATTCGCCTGACTTTTCTGGAATCGTTGGCATTTTCCGTCTCAATGTCGAAGTTTCTTAGGAGCATGCCATCCCTAAACTTCAATCTCTCACCAAAAATCCTATGAGTCTCAGCCTTGAAGCGTACGCTCTGTCCTTCAAGAAGTATGCGCCCGTTTTTCTTCTTTGTAACCATACATACATTGACTGTAGCTTTTGGCATGACCATTTCTAAGACTTCATCTATACAGCTCTTCAAGCTATCTGCATTGTAAGATGGACAAATAGCAGAGTCACGAATTTGTCTCACTTTGTTCATGACGTTTCTATTGTCATCGTGGCTTCTTAGATAATTACCAAGAATGGAAAAACTCTCATTCAGGTTCCATGCATCTAACTTGCCGTAACGCTCAAGAGATGACCTCCAACTTTTTAGTACGTTTTTAACTTCCGTCTTCATATTCAATTTGTTTTTGTTTTCATCCCTTTATGACAGACTTACCCAAAAGGTTAACATTGTATAGAGGTAGAATACATGATTCTATTGCAATAGTCAAGAATCCATTTCCCTTGTATCAGAATCTTGTTCCCTATTATTCCATCTATTTCATAGTTTGCGGTCTCTTTCCTTATTATTTTTCCGGCATTCTGTTTAATACCATAAATACCTTTCATGGCATAATTGATGGCCTTTCCATTATGCAGTAATATAATCTGCAGTGCAGTCTTGGTTTCCGCTATGGTCATTGTGCCGCCAATTCCCTCAACTATAGATAATGCACATGGGATTGAATCTGAGAGCTTTAAAGAACGTTCAATATCCTTACTAATAACATTCACCACTGAACCAGTATCAGCAATGAGGAAAAAACATTGACCTTCAATTATCGAAGCCATAACTGGTATGCCATAGCCCTTTAACCCCAGTTCCATTTTACATAAGGCGTATCTTTCCATTTGTCGAGATATAGAAAAAGACTTTCTGCCTTTATACAACGATTTCTTAGAATAATCAATTATAAGGTTGTTCCGAAGCAAGAAATCAGTTCCTATAATACCAATGGCAGAGTATTCTACTTTGGGAATTTGCTGACGTTTAATTCGTAAACAAGGAAATGGAAAACAAGTCTCGCAAATCATCAGTTTTGTGAAACTCCTTTCCCCATGCGAACCTTTACCGTCAATGCCTTGTATTTCCTCTATTCCATTGGAAATCGAACCAGCATCAACAGAGACCATACTTCTTGAAGAACCTGTATCTATAATAAAATACCCTTCATGCCATTGGTCGTTTAATAAAACGGAAGTTTTAATCAAACTATATCCGTCTTTCGATACAATTATCTTAATTGCTCTCATCTTATAAGAGTCAGTATTTCTTGTGGTCTTACTATTATGTGCCTGTATGGAGAACGGAGAAGCTGATGTCTTTCCTTTGTCCCCCAAAGACAAGCGACACTCTCAATGCCCGCTGCATTTGAGGCTTGTATATCAATACACCTATCTCCAAAACTGACTACATTCATCGGGTCTGTATTCATTAGCTGCAAGGCTTTAATCATCTGTGCAGGATGCGGTTTGATTGGCTTAGCATCATGATAACTGACTATGAATTGAGCCGGAATTTTGTAATATGCGACAAGCTTTTCCACGTATGTTCTTGGTGCCGTGCTCACGATAGCAGTTTGAATGTTGTTCTTTCCTATCAAGTCCAAAACATCCTTTATGCCATCATACATTCTCGTATTGGGTATCAGAGAGTATGCTTCTTGCCAGTTTCTGTTGTGCCTCGCATCTTCAAGGCATGTCGTGTCAACCAACGTGAGGTCTAAATCAAAGATAACACTTTTCATAGCCTGATGTTTTTAGAGAATGTCATACAGTCGCAAAAAGCAAGAGTTCCTTTTGCAAGGGTTGATAACTGGCAGCTACTTCTTTGATACGGAGTATGGTCTTATCAACATTGGAAGAACATAACGGCATAGCTTTTCCGCCTTTCAGAAGTTTGGAATTGCCTTGTGTTTTCGGATTATCCAAATCCTCATCTCTCTTAAACTTAACGACATAAAGTGGCTTGTGAGCTTGCAGAGTAGCGTTGACGGCATGCATGGTGCCACCATGAATTCCGGTTTGAACAACTACTGTAGCATAAGATAAGCCTGCCTGAAGTCGGTCTCTCTCTACAAAATTATACCTGCCGGCGTGTTGCCCTATGGCATACTCTGACAATAAAAGTCCACCGTTTTCCACAATTTTCTTGGCCAACTCCAAATTCTCTTGCGGATAAATGTCATCCCATGCAAGGCTTGTTGCAAGAAAAGCCGTTGTCACCCCACCTGCATCCAATGCACCTTCATGCCCGGAGGTATCGCAGCCTACTGCGAGTCCCGAAACTATATTGAACCCTCTTTCTGCTAACTTGCCAGAGAAGTATTTGCCAGCGTTCACTCCAGTTGATGTTGGCTCACGAGTCCCTATGACAGCGACTCCTGGCAAGGATAAGACTTTAAGGTCTCCGCGGTAATACAACACCAGAGACGGGTCAACTTTTCCCTTCTCATTGACGCAATCTTTCAATAATTGTGGGAATGCGTCGTCGAAGTATGAGATAATGCCAATGCCAAGTTCCTCACTTGTATTAATAATCTGCAAGGCCTTTTGATTAGCATACATTAGGTCATCTCGAGTAATCTTCTTCAACCTTGGGGCTTTCAAAGTTTCCCAGTTCTCCAACAATTCATCCATAGATGTTGCGGAAATACTTCTTGCAATTGAAAGTATCGTATGCTTGCCAACCCCCTTCAGTTGTTGTAATGTTATTATTATTTCAGTGCTTAATGCCATAATATTCATTCTTATGGCAAGAGAGGTTCTACGCTCCCTTGCCTTATTGTTGTTAGTCGATATTCCAGTATGCGTCAGGCTCACCGTCGAGGACGGTGTCTATGTCCTGGTCACTCCAGCCCTCCACGTCTTGTACATACGTTCCGTTGTAATCGTCGTATGTCTCAGGCTCGTCATAGTAGTCGGGCTCGTAGTAATCCTCCGGGTCGTCATAGTAGTCGTCGTTGGCGTAGGGATGGTAATCCGGCTCAATAGTCTTGGCCAAGAACAACCCCGTGACATTGGATGCACCGTCCGATTTCAGCTTGTCGGCAACCATGTTGAAAGTTCTTCCTCGTGTGATGATGTCATCAATGAGTAGCACCTTCTTCCCTTTGACATCATCATCCTCAAAGCCGAATGACTCAATAGGGTTGCTGGTTTTGCCGGAGATGTGCTCTGCATCCTTGTCGAACTTGTTGTAGATGGCAGTGTCATCAACGGTGTAACCTTCACTTCGGAATGCCGATGCAAGCTTTGAGAAGCGGTTACGCGTCTTATTGCTTGTCGAAGCCGGAATGAAGCAGATTATCCAATTCTGCTTGTCATCGCCAACAATACTGGCAGCCTTTTTGATGAAGGCGTTCTTAACTGAAGTGGATAATACTCCGTCTTTAAAAGCGTAGCACATTTCTCTGTCTGCCTCTTGCTGGGCGGTAGCGTCGTATCTCTTAGGAAGATACTCGGTGATGTAATAATAGTTGTTCATCTTTATATGTTGTTTAATAATTGCTTTGCCTCTTTATGTCATTTTCCCCTTAAAGGTTAACATCGCATTAAGCATAATTACAAGCAATTTGTGGATGCACTGTCTTTGCAAGGAACAAGCCGATGACATCATTGGCTCCATTAGCTATGAGCTTGTTAGCGGTCTGGGCGAATGTGTTGCCTCTTGTAATCACATCATCTATTAGAATTATGTTTACGCCTTTGACATCATCCGCCTTTATCTTAAAGTTTGCAGCAGGATTAGACGGCTTAACGCCATAATGGCCAGGCTCTGTATCGTTGATTGTAGATATAGTGCTTATATCGCATGGGCAACCTGTTTGCTGATGGATATAAGGTGCGATACGGCTGTATCGCCTTATAGTCCTTATGCTACTTGAAGCGGGAATGAAGCAGACTCGCCAATCACGACTCGTGTCAGCCCGCATAATGGTTTTCACCATGTTCGTCAATCTCTGTTTGACACTTTCTGAACAATAACCATCCTTGAAGTCGAATACGGTTTGACGTGCAGCTTTCTGCTCGATCGTTGCTGAGTATCTTACCGGAATGTACTCCAGCAGATGTACATATTTGTATGTCCTCATAACTTGATATTTTTAAAATTCAACTTTTTATGGCAGAAAGTTGGATAAGGTTAACATCGTATGAAAAATAATTCGTAAATTTGGGGCAAAAATTACATTGCTATGAGCAAAACAGAAACTCAATATAGTATGATACACTCTCACAAATATAGAATGCATAGCCATTTAGTCAATGGCTATGGGTTAAAAGTCCTTTTTCTATTTTTAGCATTATTATCCGTACAGATAGCAAGACCTCAAAGTAAGCTAAGTCAACAACTGGATAGTATCAACAATGTTATAGAATCTGATAATTTTGACGAAGACTACAAACCTGTACTTCAATATCTTGAGACGATAAAGGCGCAAGGATTAAGTGAAAAAGATCTTATAACGAGAACTCGCTTTCTGAATTATTATGCAGCCGCCTTATACTATTGTGGTAAGTACAAAGAAAGCATACCTTATTTCAAGATGTATATCAAGAGGGTAGAAGAAGACGGTTGGGGTGAGATGTCCTGCGAATGGTTGGCTGTATATCAGAGCATGGCTGATGCTTACTATCAACTAGAAGAACTTGATAGTGCGGAATCCGCATTACGCCATGCTATCATTTGTTATGAAAACGCTTTAGATTCTTGTCCCAGTGGTTATCAATGTTATGAACTCCTTTCAAATATTGCTGTGGCGAGACATGACAGCACGTTGCTAACAGACATTCATCATCAGACGCAACAATGCTTTTACAACTATATGGCAATCGAAGACCCATCAGACTATCATAAACAGCTAAAAAAAACTTTTGAGAATTATTCAGAGATTGTGAATGAAGCCTTGGCTTTAGGCGAAATGGACACGTACTACAAAAACCGTGAGTATAGAGCAAACTTTCTAAAAAATACAGGATGGTATGAAGAGGCTGAATTTGAGCATAAACAATTGATATTGGACATGCTCAAAGCAAATAATGTCAACAAGAGTATCTTGCAAGATGCTTATCTTGGCCTCTTTATAGCATATAATAAAGAAAATGCCTTTTGTAAAGTAAAAGAAGAAATGCCTCACATGGTTGGCTATTTCTCAAAGTATTGCGATAAAGAAAGTAACTTGAATTATAGTTGCGTACTAAACCAAGCCGCGATGACATATGAACACAGCGGTGATTCCTTGACAGCAGAGAATCTTTATAAGCAGGCCATCAACCTTTGCCCCGTAGACAGCATTAAGAACTACTTCGTTCTTAACTATGCCTATATGATTAATCGAGTTGGAGTAAGACTCCTACTTGCTAACAAACCAGACACAGCCCTTGATTACTTCTCGAAAGTTCAATTGGTTTCACAAGACAAGAGACTTAATGGTACAGTTTTACATAATATCGGGCGTGCAAACATGCTAAAAGGCAACTACAAGGTTGCTTTGCAATATCTTAACGAATCAGCCGCCATCCAAAAAGAAACAGATGGTAAGATTATGGATAAAACTTTATCATACATAAAAGAATGCAAGGATAAAATATGAAATACTTGACAAAAATAATGGCCTTTTGTGTGCTCTGTTTATATGTAATTAATGCAGAAGCGCAAGACAGCATATCCTCACGTTTCGTAGAACTCTTCAATCACAATCAATACGAAGAATCTGAAAAATATTTACGAAGCAATAAGCAGAACTATATATACCGATATGGCATATACAGCTATTCATTTGGTGTGTCGTATTCTCGAATGAATAAGTATTATCAGGACAAAACAATAAACTTGAAAGACAGCATTATAGAAGATGTCCATGTGGTTTTGAATAGTTTGTTGGCTGGAAATGACACTACCATAAGCTATCAGAACGACTGGGGGGACTTTCTTGTCTTTTGCTCTAATACAGCTGCTGCCAATGGCAAATACATAAAATTATGCGAGGATGCAGCAGACTGGTATTACCAAGAAATGGGAATAGAAAAATTATTTAATTACTTACTGATATTAAATCCTTTAGCGCAATACTATCAATCTCTTGGACAGGCAGATAGTGCAGTTGCCATTATTGGCAAAGCTCAACGACTGGCTAGGCAATACAACAATTACCCTGTTCTTGCTGAGACTTATTACTTACAAGGAACTTTTTTATATAGTAAAAATGATTTAGGAGGGGCTTCTGATTATTGGGATTACTCCTTAGACTACTTCGACAGCATACCAGATAAAGCAAATTATGCTGGCTATATTAAAACCCTTAATGGACTTACTTTGGCCTATTTCATGATAGGAAATTATTCTAAGTCTTTATCTTATGCTAAGCAATACCAAAAGGCAAGTGCTGAAAAATATGGAGTTCAAAGTTCTTATTACGCTGCAGCCTTATGCCTTATTGCAAAAAACCAGTATAATTTGCAGGAAACTGATTCTGCCATCGTTAATCTAAAAGTTGCGGTTAGGATCTGTGAGAATACCCCTTCGATAGATTCTCAATTAAAGTCTGACATCAGTCAGACTTACAGGCAAATCAATAATATTAACGAAAGTACCACTCATATAATGTCTGGCATAGACAATAATGTGGCATTGAATGATTCAATAGCATCTTTATTAGATACAGATGCTACATCGATGATTGTTGCTCATAAAGACAAAGATGCTCTTGAAATATATGAAAAACTATTCCCATATTATGAGACTCGTCTCAACAACCAAAATGTGGAAACATTCGTGAGAATTACTTCTCAAATGATAGGATGCTATGAAAGTATAGGAGAATATGCTAAAGCCGAGATAGTAGTCAACAAATGTTTGGAAGACCTTTTTAAAAATAACCTGAAAACCTATCAACTGCGTGCTCTATATGCATCATATGGCTTGGTTAGCTTTTACTTGCAGAATTATGGAGTCGCTATTAACAACTTGACTATTTCTAAACAACTCTATGAAAAGGTGGGTGATACGCAAAGCATAGAATATGCAAAAGTCTTGGCTAATTTAGCTTCGTGCTTTACACAGACCAATCAACTTTTAAAGGCGAAACTTTATGTGGACGAAGCGTATAATATCATGTCAGTAGATAGTACTTTAAGCAATAGATCTTTAGCTTTAGTGGCAAACACGTTGGGACTAATATACACTAATCTGAAATACTATGAAAAGGCATTGGACATATATCAACATCTTGTCGATTATACGGAGCGAAATAATTTCAACGAGGAGTACAGTCTTGCTGCTGGCAATTTAGGAGATTTATACCTGCTCAAAGGCGAATATGCCAAAGCAATGGAGTTGCTGCATTCATCATTACATAGTGCAACTAATGCCAATACCCGACGTACGATGTGGCGTGAATACCTATTTGCAATGGTACTATCTGATTCCCCTACTTTCATAACAGAACTTCAGAGATTCAATAAAGAGGAAAGAATCAATTTAGCTAATTTAATTGGAACATTTTCAGAGAACGAGTGGGAAAACTATTGGATTGAAGGTTCGCAATCGTTAGTAAGTTTAAACAACGTAGGACTAAATAAGCCGAGTTGTAGCTCTGATCTGCGTATCATGGCCTATGACAACACTCTATATGTAAAGAACATGCTTCTCAGTTCCTCCAATATATTTGACAGGATTTCACGCACATCCACAGATTCTAACGTTAAGGCATCTTATATGCATATCAAAGAATTGAAAAACAAGTTGAGCGATAAATTAACGCCAAAAGACTCCCTTTCCAAGATTAGGCAATTGATCTCGGTAGAGCAAAAGAATATTTCCCGCAGTATAAACTTAGAGAAGTATTTAACTAACGTCTCGCCAACATTCAAGGATGTTGTATCTTCCCTTAATGATAATGAGGTAGCCCTAGAATTTGTCCATATACCATTTATTAAGACCCTTTCCAATTACCAAGCCGATTATGGAGCTAACTATGGGGCCTTAGTATTTAGAAAAAGATTTGACTCTCCATCAGTAGTGATACTTTGCAATGAAGATTCACTCAATGACTTGTTGGAAAATGACAAAGGAGAATACGACCTTGCAATATACGACACTGACAGTACTAAGTTATACGGGATGTTGTGGAAACCATTAGAGAATATTTTGCACAAAGGTGATATTGTCTATTATTCTACAACTGGTGAACTTGGTAGAATAAGCCATGAAGCACTATCGATGGGTAAGAAAAGATTGGATGACTATTATGACTTACGGCCTGTGACATCTACCGCTAACATTATCAACCTTAAAAACAAACAGGTAAAATACCAAAGTGCAGTGGTTTATGGGGGAATAAACTTCGATGAGCCAATTGTGGATATGGTAGCAGAATCCAAAAAGTATGAGAAATTGGAGCCTGACAATAATAACTTATTAGCGACAAGAGGAGCTCTTGACCGTCAAGGGTGGCATGAATTACCGGGAACTTTGGCAGAAGCCAATAATGTCAGTAAGAAACTTGAGGAAATGCCAATAAAAGTTTCATTATATGAAGGGAATGCCGCAAATGAGGAATCGTTTAAAAGTATGGACGGCAATGCCCCTGACATTCTACATATTGCAACTCATGGATTTTCTGAGGCCTCAATAGAAGATACCAAATCAACTTATCTGCAAAACGCTACTTCGAACTCTAGCATGAACTTATCAATGCAGCTAAGTGGGCTCCTGTTTGCCGGTGCAAATAATACTTGGAAAGGGAATTTTCCGCAGAATGCAGAAGATGGGATTTTGACAGCTGATGAAATATCACGACTTGACTTGTCCAATTCCAAATTGGTTGTGTTGTCAGCTTGCAAAACGGCTTTAGGCGTAACAGATTACGTTGACGGCGTATTTGGCTTGCAAAGAGGCTTCAAACGTGCTGGTGTAGGGAGCATGGTAATGAGTTTGTGGCCTGTAGATGACAATGCGACTGAGAAGCTGATGGATTTGTTCTATGATAACATTTGTCATGGCAAAGAAGCACATCAAGCATTTAGGGAAGCCCAACAATTTTTGAAAAAACAAATGCCCTCCCCTTATTATTGGGCTGGTTTTGTAATGATAGACTAATATAGTCTTTTTTCAATTATCAACATATTTGGGGAAGGAAAATCACATTTTCTTGCACTTTTGCGTTAATATCTCGGAATTTTGTTGTAAATTTGTGGATAAAATGAGCTTGTACTAAAGCTTCTGACAACAATACTCGATATGGAATCATCATATAATCAGATAGTTTCGCTCATCTGGAACATCGCAGATGATGTGCTACGCGACGTATTTCTGAGAGGGCAATACCGGGATGTGATACTGCCTATGGTGGTGTTGCTTCGTCTCGACGCATTGCTCGAACCTACCAAGGATGAGGTGGAGGAAGAACTTCAAGAGCATCTACTCCCGTGTAGCCGCCATCATGGACTTTGAGATGGTTGATTGGGAGAAGATGTACTGGTTCCTGCGCTTGCTCATACCCGAATTGAAGGTTGACGGCCCGGAAAGCGATGACATCAAGGATTTGCTCGATGATGTTGACCTTAATACCTACGGACTGCGACGTACCGCATTGAACGAGCATATAGACTTGGCAGCCGAGACCGCCGTCATCGACCCGACAAAGGCGAAGATGGTGAATGCCGGTGAGCCAGACGATACGAAAGACCCACTTGACAAGATACTTGACGAGTTCAACGAGCATCACTTCAAGGGTTGGGAGGCTACGCCCGATGACCAAAAGACGAAACTCATCAGCATTGCCAAGTCTGTTGCAGAGGACAGCGACTACCTGACACTAGTAGTCGGCAACCCTGACCAGAATGCCACGGAAGCTATCATGACGAAAATCATTGTCCGCATCATCCGGCAGAAGCGCAAGGGCGATATGTCGCTATACAGAGAGTATCAGAAGAATGATGACTTCAAGTACAACATGCGGAATGTCATCACACGGATGCTTGACAATGCCGACTATCTTTTCTCCTACCAAAGATAAAGAAAGAATGAGACTACGAATATTCATCATATTGACATTGACATTGTTCTGTCTGCAATCTGTATTTGCAGGCAGCAAGCGGGCTTTGCTTATTGGACTGTCAGACTATCCCAAATACAAGCAGACTCAGTTGGACTGGCACAACATCCACGGTGCAAACGATGTGGCATTGATTGGCGGAACGCTGAAAAAGCAAGGCTTTACTGTTACCACATTAACGAACAAACAGGCAACGGCGCAGGCAGTGAGAAAGGCGTTCGCAAGGTTGGCAAAGCAGACTAAGGCTGGTGACTTGATATATGTTCACTTCTCCGGACATGGGCAGCCTTTTGAGGACAGGAATGGCGACGAGGCTGACGGATGGGATGAGTCCTTAGTCCCTTACAACGCCGGGCAACGGTATGTCGCCAATGTCTATGATGGCCGCAACCATATCATTGATGACGAGTTGAATGTCTATATCACCAATATACGGAAGAAGGCAGGTGTAAGAGGCTTTGTCTATGTTGTGCTTGATGCTTGCCACATGGGTGGAGCATCTCGCGGTGACGAAGATGACGAGGACAGCGTATATGTAAGAGGTTCCAATGTCGGTTTCTCCAGAAGCGGCAAGGTATTTATGCCTCGGATAGATACTCGTCCTGTAATAAAAGTGCCAGTCGGCAAAAATATGGCACCGACATGCTATCTTGAAGCCTGCCGTTCTTACCAGACTAACACAGAAATCAAAGAAGGAAAACAATATTATGGTCCTTTATCCTATTATATTAATAAGGTGTTGAGCCATAATAAACTGAACTCAAATACTGCTTGGATAGACAACGTGCGTAAACAGATAAACGCAGACAGAAGACTCGTCAAGCAAAATATGGTTGTAGAAAGGAGCAAGTAATGACAATACAAATGCCTACCTACAGCGAAAAGGTGCTGAACCAATTCGCGCAAAAAGAATGGGGAAAGGTACAAACCTTCCTTAAAAAACAATACACTCTACCGGACGATGACTGCAACGACATCTTCCAGGAATCCTTTATCATTCTTATGAAGAATGCCAAAGAGGGGAAGTTGAAGGATATGACATCTTCCCTCTCGACTTACTTCCTAGGCATATGCCGAAATAAAGCACGCGAATTGCTCAGAAACAAGAAACATGGTGTGAACATTGATGATGACTACACATTCGATGCTATGAGCGATGTCAAAGATGAAAAGATCAACAACCTGTTAACATTAGACTCCGCCAAGTCATTAATAGAGCAGAAGGAGGCTCTTGCAAGACAAATAGTGCATGACCTGCCCAAGCCTTGCAATGAGTTGCTTTGGGGCTTTTTCCGCGACAACTATTCCTTGCAGACTCTTGCCAATATGCTGAGCAAGACGGTCGGATATGTCAAGGTGACTAAACACCGTTGCCAGGAGAAGTTCCGTAAACGCTACGGCGATTTGGTTAAGGCACTGTTATAAATCAACATCAAAACAATTGTGAAGAAATGAGCGACAACAATATAGTTACAGATAAAGAACTCCAGAACGATGAGCGTATATCCGCTTATCTGCGTGGGGAAATGACTGCCGACGAAGAAGCCGCATTCAAGAAAGAACTTGATAGCAACGAGGAGTTGCGTTCTCAGGCAATAGCCGTTGCCCACCTTGCAAAGGCTATGAAGCAGGTTGGCGAGAGGCAAGATGAGAACATTAAGGAGGCTTTGCTTTCTTCAGATGAGGAAAGCGTAAAGAAGATTGCTGCCGAAGTGACTCATAAGGCTAAAGTGGTGCCTTTGCGCCGACGTTTAGTCAAGATTGTTTCCCTTGCTGCGTGTGTACTCCTATTAGTCGGTGTCGGCTTCCAGTACTACAACTTCCGAACTGTTACTGGTTTGGGTGATGAATTTGGTTCTGTCTTTGTCAGCGAGCAGTCTATTTCCCGTGGAGCCGAAAATGAAACTGTTGCGAAAGAGCTTACTTCGCTTTATGCTAATGTTCAGAATGGCAAAGATTTGGACGCAACAATAAAACGTCTTTCTGTCCTTTGGGAGTTGTCCACAATGGACACGTTCAATGATTACACCAACGATGCCCCATATATCGGTTGGAACCTCGCCGTTGCCAACTTGAAGAACGATGACAAAGACGCTGCCAAAGAAGTTCTGACGAAGCTGATAAGCAAAACCGAAGATGGCTCATCTGTTAATGTAAAGGCAAAGGAACTGTTGGAGAAATTAAAGTAGTCATTATGGAACCTGACATATTATATCATTATACCTCTTTGGATGCCTTGTTTTCCATTATTACCAATATCGATTATGAAGATGAGAGTAATGTTTCCTTTACATTACGGGCAACTCATGCTTCGTTTTTAAACGACTTAAATGAGGGGCGATTGTTGTCGGAAGCCTTAAGAAAATTAGGTGTAAGTGAGGTTATGTTATGGAGTGCAGAAGCAATACAAGGCTACCCCTTTGTATTGTCTCTGTCGGAATTAAACGATAATCTCAATATGTGGCGCTGTTATGCAGACAACGGAAAAGGCGTATCCATAGGATTAGACAAATCTATTTTGGAAGAACTTCATTATAATCCTAATGAAGGGAAGTTGGTTAAATGTGACTATGTTACTAAAGAAAAGCTTATAGACAAACTAAAAGATAAAGACATTGATAAGATTCAAGAGAACGACTTTAAACCATTAGATAGATTAATGCGTAACGATTTGCTTACTTACAAGGACGAATCCTTTCATGCAGAAAAGGAATGGAGAATCAGTATTTTTGGTATTGAGTCCAACTATAGAATTAACAATAAAGAAGGGCTAATAATACCATACGTTGAAATAAGACCGCCAGTAGCGGCGATAAAAACAATTACGATAGGACCCAAAAGTGACTTTGAGAGAAATAAGTTTGCCATTTCACGTTTCTTGAGATCCAAAATACCCTCTTGTGATTTAAGCAGAATCAGAATTCTGAAGTCATCCATCCCTTTAACTTAAAAGAACATGAAGAAAGTAGTCTTTAGCTTGTTTCTTTGTTTGCTGACAATAGCATCCCTTTCTGTAAATGCTCAAAATGCATTATCAGAATCTTTTTTTGCTGTAGGAGTGTCAAATTATTACAAGGGAGAATACAAAATAGCTATTAGTTATTTCCAACAATGTGACAGTTTAGATGCAATAGATTCTACTATAAGTGAAGAGCGAAGGGACTATGCCAAGATGTGGATGGCATCTTGCTTCTATAAACTGGGGCAGATTGATACAGCCAAGGTCCTATCACCAAAGTATTATAAATATCCACCAGTCGACAGAAGAAAAACTATAAAGTCAGATTCTTTAGCGGCTATTGCGACAGCTTTCTTCGAACAAGAACAATATGATAAATCTTTAAAAGCATTAGTTCGATGTGCAGCCATTGAGAAAGATTCTTTGGGAGAATATTCTTTGTGGTATGAAAACTCTATTGCCGAATGTAGCTATTTGAGCTATAATATGTATAACTATAATGATGCTATCAAATATGGTGAAATAGCAAATAAGATAACTTCAAAAGTTTGTGGATTTTACTCTAAGGAGCATATAGAGACGCTAACTTACCTCATAGATTTCTATGGAGACGGTGAAGATTATGAAAATGTAAAGCGAGTTCTTGCAGAGTTAGAAAACATCAATGATAGTATTGTTTGTGAAGATGTTAATGAACGTGTAACCGCCTATATGGACATTGCAAGTTACCATGAGGTGCTACAAGAATACAGCGATGCCGCAAGATTAATTAAAAAAGCTTTTTTCATTGCTCCACCATCGGCTGAAGATACTTTATCTGTAAGATGCTTCCAACTTTTTGATGAAATGATAAGGGCGGAAGATTATGGAGAAGCATCTGAAGTTGGTGAAATGACATTAAACTTGTGGACAAAACATATTGCTCCTTCTGACTCAACTTATGATGTATTAGGTATTATATCTAATCGTTTAGGTGAATGTTATAGTGCAATTGGGAATTATTTACGTGCCATTGAATTGTATAAGTCATCTTTAAATATCTATGCTCATACAAAAGAGAATAACGATAGTAATGTTTATGTGACATTAAACCTGTTGGCAAGTAGTTATAATGACATAGGAAGGTATGATGATGCTATAATATGCGAACAAAAAGCTATTGATTTAATTAAGAGGACTGATAGCGAACATAGCTCAAAATATGCTATAGAACTTTCTAACTTAGCTTTCTACCTTTGTCAAAAGGGAAGGAATGTTGATGCTTATACATTGTGTGAGGAAGCTTATAATATAGTGCGAACGTACCGTTATGACTTTTCGGAAGCAGATTACGCTCTCATTCTCAGTAACTTATCAACCTATTATGCTAATTTAGGTAACTATTCTAAAGCAGTGCAAATAAGTAAGTTAGTGCTTGATTTCCGCGACCAAACTGTAGGCAAAGACAATTTTGAATATGCGACAAGCTTGAATAATCTTGCAACATATCTTAGTTTCACGGATGATTATAACATAGAAGAAGTAATCAAACTCCAAAACGAAAGCAAAAACATTTTAGAAGGGCTTTACGGCAGGGATAACAGATATTACATAGAGTCTCTTTCTAATTTGGCGGTGTTGTATGATATAAAAGGATTACCACAGTACTCCTTAGAGTTGCTTGATAGTGCTTCATTATTGGCTGAAAAGTCTTCGACAATTGACAACCATTCGAGGATAATAATATTATATAGCAAGGCCAATATTTATAGTAAACTCAAAGATTACGGCAAGGCTATAGAAAACCTAAATCAGGCATATTCAATTATGCTATCTTCTAATTTGCAAAATAACCCAGATTTTATAAAAGTAAAGGTTGGATTATATTAGGTTCTTCCGAAAAATGGAGTGATAGATAGAAGATTGTAGCAAAAAAGAAGAAA
>OGQX01000756.1_pt1 | contig 34314 bp, 26 predicted proteins | sample 1553291 | NCBI WGS metagenome assembly OGQX01 (sample SAMEA2580030, study PRJEB22360) | human gut metagenome | biome: human gut; feature: human-associated habitat; material: faeces | place: Denmark | collected 2008/2010
TATAAGCGTGGGTTCATCATATTTGGTGTGGTATCTTTAACTATGGGAAACTCCCGTCTCCCAATTCGATACGGTCTGGCGGCTCACGCCGAGCGACTCCGCCGCACTTTCCTGAGTCAGGCCCGCCGCATTTCTCGCGTCCTTGAGCTTCTTTCCGATATCCATCTGCCGCGCCTCCTTTTTTCGCTTTCAGTTTACGCAAAAAACAGTCGTGTGTCTATCAAAAGCGTTTTACATCTGCGCATTTTCCGTGTCAAAATGCTTTTACACATCGATTATATCATGCCGCGCAGGTGTTTTCCATATTGAATTTTGGGTGCGGGGTTGTGTACCAATAAATCCGTGCGAATTTCGCGGGTTATGATATTCGTCACTATGTGGTAGGATAAATGTTTATAAAGATTTCGTGCCGCTTTCGCGGCATCGGTGCGTCGAGTCGCCGCACCCTACAAATTCCGCGCCAATAAAATTGTACAGATTTCGCGGGCGATTATATCTGCCCGCATTGCGCACTTTTTTCACTATTCACTTTTACTTATTACTTTGAGCGAAGCGAAACAAGCCCCTCAGTCTCGGCTCATTCCGCGCCGGTTCTCTTACAGGGGGAGCCAATATCAAAAAACAGCCGCCCAGGGATCAATCCTCGGGCGGCTGCGGTTATTATTTTTCTATGCTGTTAAAAATTTCTTTTGCCGTCTGCGCGTCGGCGGCTATCTGGTCGCCGAGCGAATCGAGCGAATCAAATACCCTTTCGGGGCGGATATATCTGAGCAATTTTACTTCGACATTTTTTCCGTAGAGGTCGCCGGAGAAGTCGGTTATGCAGGTCTCGCTGCGCAGATCGTCGCAGGTGAACGACGGGCGGCGTCCGATGTTCGTAACCGCCGCATGCAGTTCTCCGTCTATCGGCACTGCCGAAGCATATACGCCGAACTTCGGGACGATGAAGCCCTCGGGGAAATGCTGATTTATCGTCGGCGCGCCTATCAACCTGCCGCGCCTGTCGCCGCTGACGACGGTGAATTTATAGGAAAATTCGCGCCCGAGCATGGCGTTTGCGTCTTCGATATTGCCCTCGGCGAGTGCGTTTCTTATCCTCGTCGAGCTTATCGCCGCACCGTTATAGTCGGTGCGCTCCGCCACGGCGCATAAAATTCCATGCGCCCTGCAGAGCTCTTCGAGGTCGCGGGAATCCGCGGCGGCGCTCTTTGCGAAGCGGTAATTATATCCGCAGCAGACAGCACCCGCGTTCAGCTCGCCGATTAAAATATCATTGACGAACTGCTCCGCCGACATATCGGCGATGCGCCCGAACGATATCTTTTTGACGGTTATGCCAAGGCTTTCGAGCATTTCGTCGCGCGCCTGCGGGGTCATCAGCTCCGGGGGAGCTCCAGCACCGACAACTTTCAGCGGGTGCTCGTCAAAGACGAGGGCGCACGGCTCGAAGCCATCTTTTTCAAACGAGAGAGCGAGGTCGAGCACAGCCCTGTGACCCCGATGGAGTCCGTCAAAGCTGCCCAAAGCAACCGATCGGCGCTGTGTCATTCCTGTCTCCCCTTTCAGATTACTTGCCTCTGAACTGCTGCTTGAGTCTCTTTTCTTTCGAAAGAATGCGCTTTCTGAGTCTGAGCGACTTGGGCGTGACTTCAAGCAGTTCATCGTCCTTTATGAATTCCATGCACTGCTCGAGGCTCATCTCCGTATAGGGCACGAGGCGCAGCGCGTCATCGGAACCCGATGCACGGGTGTTGGTCAGATGCTTGCTCTTGCAGATATTGCAGACTATATCCTCATTCTTGGCACATTCGCCGACTATCATACCCTCGTAGACTTCGACGCCCGCGGGGATGAACAGCCTGCCTCTGTCCTGAGTGTTGAACAGACCGTATGCGGTGCTCACGCCGGTCTCGTGAACGACTATAGAGCCGCGCTCACGGGTGACTATCTCGCCTTTGTAGGGCTCGTAGCCGTCGAACACCTGGTTCATGATACCGTTGCCGTTGGTGTCTGTGAGGAACTCGGCGCGGTAGCCGATGAGTCCTCTCGACGGGATGCGGAACTCAAGGTGAGTTGCGCCGCCGTCGCGCGTTCCCATGTTGACAAGCTCGCCCTTGCGGGAGCCGAGCTTCTCTATAACTGCGCCGACATACTGCTCGGGAACTTCGACTATGAGCAGCTCCATAGGCTCGCAAGTCTTGCCGTTTATCTCTTTGAGAATGACTTTCGGGCGCGAAACCTGGAACTCGTAGCCCTGACGGCGCATGGTCTCAATGAGAATTGACAGATGCAGCTCGCCGCGGCCGGAGACTTTGAAAGTATCGGTCGAATCGGTCTCTTCAACTCGCATGCTGACGTTCGTCTCGACCTCCTTGAACAGGCGGTCTCTGATATTTCTCGAAGTAACGAACTTGCCCTCGCGGCCTGCGAACGGGCTGTCGTTGACCATGAAGTTCATGGATATTGTGGGCTCGTCTATTTTTATGAAAGGCATCGGCTCGATGCAGTCCGGAGAACAGGCGGTCTCGCCGATGTTTATGTCGCCTATGCCGGAGATGCAGACGATATCGCCCGCAGCGGCGGAATCGACCTCGACACGCGAGAGTCCCTCAAACTGATAGAGGCGCGACACCCTGACATTCTCCTGAGTGCCGTCCGTTTTGCAGAGCACTATCGGCTCGTTCTTCTTGACCCTGCCGCGCTCAACTCTGCCGACGCCTATTCTGCCGATATAATCATCGTAGTCAAGGCTCGTGAAGAGTATCTGAAGCGGGGCATCGACATCGCCGTCGGGAGCTTCGATATGCTCGAGAATTGAGTCGAGCAGCGGGCGCATATCGCCCGAGCGGACATTGGGATCGAGCGAGGAATAGCCGTCTCTTGCCGAAGCGTAGACAACGGGGAAGTCGAGCTGATCCTCCTCGGCGCCGAGGTCGATGAACAGATCAATGACCTCGTCAACAACTTCTGCGGGGCGCGCGTTGGGTCTGTCGACCTTGTTTATGACAACGAGGACTTTCTTCTTGAGCGCAAGAGCCTTTTTGAGGACGAAGCGCGTCTGGGGCATGCAGCCCTCGAACGCATCGACGAGCAGAAGCACGCCGTCGACCATCATGAGTATACGCTCGACCTCGCCGCCGAAATCGGCATGGCCGGGAGTGTCAACGATATTGATTTTCACGCCGTTATAGTGGACGGCGGTGTTCTTTGAAAGTATTGTTATTCCGCGCTCACGCTCAAGGTCGTTGGAGTCCATGACCCTGTCCTGAACCTGCTCGTTGGCTCTGAATATTCCGCTCTGCTTGAGCATCTCGTCGACGAGGGTAGTCTTGCCGTGGTCGACGTGCGCTATTATGGCTATATTTCTTACGTCTTCTCTCTTTGCCAAAAGAAATCACCCATTCCTGAAAAATTTGTGATGATAAAAGTTGAAAGCGGTCTGCGGATGGTCGTTTTTCCGTCAGCGCGCACAAAAACAAGAGCGCATCTTTGTGCGTCCTGACGAAAAAACCCTCGTCAAACGACCGCGCCGCCGCCAAATACGGCAGGAATATAAAAGCTTCTAAAAAGCACTATTTCGGCGGAACATAAAAGTTCCGCCGAAAATGAGTGTATGTTTTGATTATTCGCCCTTCATTTCAAGGAGCTTAACCTTGCCTTCATAGGAAGCAACGCTGACCTTGATAGAATCGGTGATAGCAGCCTTGATGTCGTCCTCAGTAACACCGAGCTCTTTGTAAGCATAATCGGTGGGCATGAAGAGATCGAGATCCATGATATCCGGAAGACCCATGGGATTGATACCGCTGTCGATGCCCTTCTCGGCATACTCCTTGACGACGCCCTTGAGTCCCATTCTCATCATCCACGGCGGGATGCCGATGATCTTTCTGTTATCGCCCATGCCTCTTGCGGCGTAGACTATCTTGAGGAACGGAGCCCACTTCATGTTGTAGCAGCTGATGGGCCATGCCTTTGCACCGGTGCTGCGCTCAGCCGCGCCGACGATGGACTCACCGACCTGACGGACGGTAAGCATAGCTGTACCTCCTCTGGGATACATGGTGAAGGGAAGCTTGTCCATTCTCTTTATCTGCTCGATAAGGATAACCCAAACGGGCTTTCTGCCGGGCTGAGTGCCGAAGATGTAGGGCAGCTCAAGAACGGCAACATCGAAGTTGTCATCGGCATAGGAGAAAGCGACGTTCTCCTGGTCGATACGGCTTCTGATATAGGGGTGCTTCTCGCAGAGCTTCATATCCGGACGCTCTTTGGCAAGGTAGGAGAAGTAAGAGCCGAGGATAACGGCCTTCTTGTAACCGAGCTCCTTGCAGATGGGAAGAAGTCTCTTGAGCGGAGCGATGTTGTACTTGTAGTAAGCATCGTAAACGGGTGCGGGGAATTCGACTCTCTCGTCGACGCCTGCGGCGAAAACGAAGCAGTCGCAGCCGGCCATAAGCTCTCTGATCTCATCGTCGGTCTTCTCGTAAATATTGCACATTACGATCTCCATCTCCTCGGGGATGGGAGCTCCTTCGGGAAGGGGCGGAAGAGCAACAGACTTGACGCTGTGGCCTCTGTCAATGAAAATACGTGCTGCGGCGCTGCCGAGAAGGCCGGTGCCGCCAATCATAAATACCTTCATTTTGTTTACCTCCAATTTATTTGCATTAGCTTCTTTATTATACTTTTTATATCGGTAATAGTCAAGCGATAAACGACAAAAAAGTGTACTAAAGTACAAAAATTTCCGCCGCTTTCTTTGTATAAAAAATCATCGCTCCTGAATTTCCTTGCCGCTCATGTGCTCTATATCTATTTCATACATCCGCACAGCCTTTCCCGAAGCGGCGATTTCCTCATCCGCAAGGCCCTCGTCGGGATAATATTTCATCGCGAGGCGTTTGACCAAAATCAGCGTCTGAGCGCGGTCTTCAATGACACGGCACCTGCCGAACACGACGGCTCTGCGCATGAACGGCGCCCATACCTCTTCACGGATAATCTCATCCCCGTAAGCCGTGAAGCACACTTTATTGCATTTATTTATCGAGTCCGCCTTGTGACCCGCCTTTGCGCCGTGGAAATATATCTTTCCCGCCTCTTCGTCATAGAGATAGTTTATCGGTATCGCATATGGATATCCGCCGTCGCCGTTGACTGCGAGCACTCCGCGGCGGGCAGAGCGCAAAATTTCTTTTGTCGCTTCTTCGCCGAGAGCGTTTTTAATTCTGCGAACAGGTCTGAACATAATATCGTCTCCGGTGATTTTTGAATTTATTGTAGCATAAGCACGCGTGAAAATCTATAGAGAAACGCCCGAAGAGCGTCTGAACTCTCCGGGCGTCTTTATAGTTTTATATCAGAGAGCTGTTATCAGTCCTCTTTTTTCCTCTTCGCAGAGCAGCCGATAACGAATGCCGCGCCTGCGAATGCAATGAGCATTACGGGAGCCGCCGCACCGGTGTTCGGCACTTTGCTGTCGCCCTCGGGCTTATTTGTCTCGGGCTTCGTCGAGGGGACTATCGGGCTCGCGGGATCAGAGGGATCGAGCGGCTCGCTCGGATTCGACGGGTCTGATGGCTCTTCCGGCTTCTCGGGCTTTCCGGGCCAATGGGGCAGACCGGGGATTTCGGGAAGCTCAGGCAGGTCGGGAAGACCAGGCTTCTCGGGCTTCTCGGGCTTTTCGGGATTCTCGGGCTCTTCCTTCTCTGCCTTTGAGAGCGCGAAGGAATCGATTCTCGTTGCGCCGTCCTTTGCCTCATCGTCGAGCATATAAGCGTCGAAATAGAGCTTGCTGCCGTCGATGGTTATCGCAGAGAACACAGCGCTGTGGGCATCGTAGATAGCCTCGGCTCTCGGGAAGAGCTTGTCGGTATCCTTGACATCCTTGGTCTGGTAGTCCTTGACACCCGCGCATGCGCTGATGACATAGACGGTGCCCTCGGGATTGAGCTTGGCGGTGTACTCTCTGCCGCCGAAGGTTATCTTCTGCTCCTCTGCCTTGACAACCTCGTTGTTGTCCATGACATCGGTGCGCAGATAGACATGGTCGTGACCCTGGAGGACGATATCGATGCCGAGGTCGGGCATGAGTCCGCACAGCTGCTTACGCATAGCCTTGACATCCTTGTCGTCATAGTGCGAGCCGTTGGAATAGAGCGCCTTGTGGAGAACGACTATCTTCCACTGAGCGTCGCTTGCCTGGGCGTCCGCCTTGAGCCATGCGAGCTGATCGTCGCTGAGTGCCTTGGAGTCGCTGAGATTGTTGGTGTTGAGGACGATGAAGTGAGCGTTGTTGTAATCATAGGAATAGAACACGCCGCTCTCTCTGTCCTGATCGACTGTCTTGGGCAGGACAAAGTTCTGGTCGAGCATATATCCGCTCTTCTCGTGGTTGCCCGCTGCGGGCATGATAGCGGTGCTCTTGATGTTCTCAGAGGCATTGAAGAACCACTGCCACTGCTTGAAGTGCTTGGTGTAATCGACCTGGTCGCCCGCGCTGGCAAAGAACTTGCCCTCGGGGAACATCCTGAGCGCGGTATCGACTACCTTGCCCCATGTGCCGTACTGAACAGCGTTCTGCGACTGCTCGTCGCTGACATGGAAGAAGGTGAAAGAATCGGAATTGTCCGCGGTCTCGATTATACCCGTACCGCTCCACCAGCCGTACTTTGCATCGCCGACTCTGTAGCAATACTTCGTGCCGGGCTTGAGACCGGTTATGGTCGCGGTGTGGCGGTTGACATTGATGCCGTAGGAGATGAAGCCGATAATGCCGAGATCGACGCCGGGATACTCCCTCTTGACGAGCTCGGAGGCCGTGCTGACCTTGACTCCCTTGGGAAGCTTATCGGTGAAGGTCGGGTTCTCCGAATACTCGGCTATCTGAATGTCGGAATTTTTGAGGCTGTACTTTGTATACCAGTTGATGCTTCTCTCGGTCGATGCGTCGCCGGTGAAAGTTGTGCCTATATTCGAGGGCAGGCGCATATTGTCAACCGTGACCTCGGGCTCGACGGGGCCGTCATAGACGAGAGTCACATCGAGGTCGGACTTCTCGGCAGGATTCGTATCCTCGACGAGGCTGCGAAGCATTCTGCCGACAGTGTAGCCGATGCTGTCATACTGGCTCTGAGTCATATACTCATCCATGACGACGGTGTTGAGTATATTGCGCAGGCTGCTGTACTTCTCGGGCAGGAGGTTGAGCACGCTGTAGATAACGTTCTCATAGCTCGGGTTGCCGCGGAAGATAATCTGCATGATGATATCGGTCACAACGCCTATGGGGCTGGTGACAGAGCCGGCAGGGAAGAGCTTGCCGGGGTTAAACTGGAGGGTCGAAAGGATCTCACCCTCGACAACATCGTTGAGCAGGGTGTCGATAAGGAAGTTGATGAGTTCCTTTGCACCGTCTCTGTTCTCAAAGTAGTCGAGGACATCGTTCATGAACTTGTCGTCGCTGATATCCTCGTTGGCGTTGTAAAGAGTGTAAAGAACGGTGTAGGCGGCATCCTCAAAGGTGCCCTTCTCGTTCTTGCTCTCCATGCCCATAGCCTCATAGAACTTTGTGCATTTATAATCAGAGACCTGATAGTTGAGAGCCTTTGTGACTACGCCGTCAATGACCTCCATAACATGGTCGGGGTTATTGATATAAGCCTCGTCGACCTGCGCGCACAGATCCTTGATGAAGCTCATAATGTTGCTGCTGACCGTAAATATCTCAACGCTGCCGACCTCGAAGCCGTTCGTGCCGAGCGCGTCGATGATTATCTTCTCAAGGTCGATTCCCGAAGCCTCGAGATATGCATAGAGTCCGCCTGCCTCCTGAATGTCCTCGAAGATGCCGGAAAGGGCATTGTCGATCATGGTCATGGCGAAGTTGTGGAGATCGCCGGGGCCATAGGTCTTGAAGAACGAGAAGCTGTTCTTATAGGGCTGGGCATAGGTCTTCGATGTGCCGTTGGGGAAGTTTACGACAATGAGCCCGTCCTCGTCAATGTCGTGGGACTTCGCATCGCAGATTATCTTGCCGTCCTGAGTGTTGTCAAAGGTGACGGTTCTGAACTTGTTCGGGAAAGCCGTGAGAGAGGTTGTCTCGATATCATACAGGGTCTCGCCGTTATCATTGGTGTGGGCGGCGATATCGGGGGTATGGAGATGTCCGCTGAAGGTGAAGTGCATACCTGCGTCTGCGAGAGTCTCGGTGCACTCCATCCAATCGTCAAGCACGAAAGCAAAGAATATTTCGGGCTCGATGGTCATGTGGGGAACGAAGTTGTGGTGAGCCATGCCTATGACGGTCTCGCCGTTCTTCTTTGCCTTTTCGCACTGCTTGAGAGCCCACTGCATGAGCTCGGGGGTGATGCTGCCCGCGGTCTCCTGAACATCGTCGCCCTTGGCGGTGACATCGGACGAATACTTGTTGGTATCCATGACGATGAGTCTGTAGCCGCCCTTGAGGCTTATAGCGTAGGAGAGCTGACCCGCCTGACCTGTGGTGGGGGTGAAGACATCTTCTTTTTCGTCCGTCACAAGGTCGCGTCCGAGATTCTTATAGATCTCGCGGAACGCCTCAGGAGAGGTGACTTCGCCGGACTCTTTGACGCCGTTTTTGAATGTAACGCCGTTATAGTTGTTGACATCGTGGTTGCCGTTTACAACGATGACCTGTATTCCGCTCTCCTTTTCAAAGGCTTCGAGCTTTGCGGCAAGAGCCTTGTGGCCTGCAAGCTCGCCGTTGAGGGTCAGGTCGCCGGGCAGGAACACATAGTCGCTCTTCTCCTCAGCGGCCTTGTCGAGAGCCGCTGTCAGGAGCGCGTCAACCTCGTTGTGCTGACGGGAACCTTTGTCGTTCCATTCGTTGTAGGCTTCGCTGAATCCGTTCTTTGTGTCCCCGGTTCCTTTTTCGGAATCAGCAAAATAGTGAATGTCGGAGATGGATGTGACTTTGAACTTGCCCTTCTCGGTCTGCGCAAAGGCACTGAAAACTCCGGTTGGGAGGGCGGCAAGGACGAGGGTCATGCAGACTATAACTGCAATGATGCGTCTTGCCAATCTTCCTTTGTTTTTCATTTCGTTTCCTCCTTTTTTCTGGTTTTATATTAAACAAAAACGAAAATGCTTAATCTTCCGAGCCGTCCGTCTGCTCGGCTATGCCGAGATATGCGTCCGCCTCCGCGGCGTCCATGCTCTCGATTCCCTTGAGCTTGCCCGCCATGATACGATTTCTGTCCTGCGCGGCGACAAGGGTGCGCCCCGCCTCGTCTATCTTTTTCTTCGCCTTGTCGAGCACATCGCCGAACTTCTCATACTGCGCCTTGGCGACGGAGAGCAGGCGGCGGACTTCGTTCGCCTTCTCGTTTATCGCCACAGCTCTGAAGCCCATGGAGAGGGAGTTGAGAAGCGCCGTTATCGTAGTAGGTCCCGCTATCATGATGTTATATTCGCGCTGGATTCGCTCGGCTATCCCCGTACGCGAAGACGCGATTTCGGCGTAGAGTCCCTCGGTCGCGAGATACATTATCGCAAACGGGGTCGTAGCCGGAACGTTTATGTATTTTGTGACGAGCTTTGCTTCGCTCAGGACTCTGTCTTCAAGAGCCTTGCGAGCCTTGGCGACTTCTTCGGCGTCCGCGCTGTCCGCGGCGGAGCAGAGGCGCACATAGTCCTCCATCGGAAACTTCGAGTCAACGGGGAGATAAGCGTCCGCGCCGCCGTCTCCGGCAGGGATGCGTATAGCAAACTCGACGCGCTCGGAGCTGCCCGGGCGGGTGGCGAAGTTTTTCTCGTACATATTGGGTATCGTCTGGTCGAGTATACCCTCGAGCTGGACTTCCGCCCATGTGCCGCGCGCCTTGACATTCGTCAGCACGCGGTTAAGATTCGTGACATTTGTTGTAACACCGGTCGAAAGCTCTTTCATCTCGCCGAGCGATTTGTAGACATTTTCGAGCTGCTCGGAAACGGTCTTGAACGAGCTGTCGAGTCTGGTAGTGAGGGTCGAGGAGAGCTTCTCGTCGACGGTCGCGCGCATCTCATCGAGCTTTTTCTCGTTGCTCTGCTGCATTTTTTCTATCGACTCTGCAATAATTCTCGACTGCCTGTCGTTTTGTTCTATGTTGTTGCGGCGGATAGTGTCGAGCGATTTCGAGAACATATCCGTCAGCTGCTGCTGATGCTTGAAATTCGCCTCGGTCATGAGTGCGAGACGCTCGTTCATCTTGTCGAGCGATTCGGTGAGCTCGGAGCGCATGTCCTTCTGATTGCCCGCGCTCTCTCTGCGGCTGCGCTCGAACTCGTCGCGCAGCTGACCTTCGAGCGAGCTGACTTTATGCTCAAGCTCCTTTATCTGCCCGTCCTGCGCGGAGGGGCGGTTGAGCTTCATTATAATGATCACAAGCAGCACGGCGCAGACAGCCGAAAGAGCCGCCGCGATATATAAAACAGCGTCCATAATTCCAATCTCCAAAATCTGTAAGATATGATAAAGAATTGTAACAGATTTTTAAAAAAATTGCAACATTTATACAGATATATTTTTAACAATAAAAATTTTTTGAACAATATTATATTTGCCGGATAATCTTTGTAATTAACGGTTGATAACGGGAGTGGTTTTATGCTACTATATAATGTATCTGAAAGGGGCTGCGCGCCCAAAAAAAATTATGCCTCAGACCGCCCGCAGAATTTGTATAAATACGCCGCGGTTTTTAATATACGGAGGAAAAGCATGAAAAAAATCACGAGAATAGCTTCAATATTTCTTTCGCTCGCGCTGATATTCTCAGCCGCCGCCTGCGGCAAGGACGGCTCGGGCGCGGCGCTGAGCTATCCGATAGCAACCCAGCCGGATTGTCTCGACCCGCAGATAGCGCAGGGCGCGGAGGCAAAGACCGTTGTGCTCAACTGCTTCGAGGGGCTTGTCCGCAAGGACGCGGATGGCAAGTATTCCCCCGCCGCGGCGACGAGCTGGAGCTATGACGCATCCTCCCTCACCTATACTTTCAAGCTCCGCGAGGACGCGCGCTGGGTCATAATGAAAAAGGCATTCAAGCCCATACTCGGCGACAACATAGACAAGACTTTCGACTCCCGCGTCACGGCGGCGGATTTTGTCTTTGCGCTCAGGCGCGCGGTAGCCCCCGCAACGGGTGCGCCCGAAGCGCTGAGCCTCGGCGTCATAAAGAACGCAAAGAGCATAATAAACGGCAAGATGTCCTCCGACAAGCTCGGCGTGCAGGCGGTCGGCGACTTTGAGCTACGCATAACGCTCGAAAGCGCAACTGACGAATCGGCTTTTCTCGATCTGCTGACAAAGGCAATATGCATGCCCTGCAACGAGACTTTCTTCAACGCGACCAAAGGGCGCTACGGGCTCGACTATTCGACGCTCCTGTGCAACGGTCCGTTCTATCTCTCATATTGGCTGCACGATTCCGCACTGACTATAAAAAACAACGACGACTACACCGGACCTTTCCCGGCGAAGCCCGCGAGCGTGTCGCTCGTAATCGACGGCGACAACGAGCAGAAGCTCACTTCCCTGCTCGACGGCACTTACTGCGCCGCCCAGCTCGGCACGACTGCGCCCGATTCGTCCGGCCTCTCCGTAACAAAGAACTACGACACCGTCTGGGCGCTGTGCTTCAACTGCGCCGACGCGCCGCTCTCCAATGTGTCGCTGCGCCGCGCGCTCTGCACGGCGGTCGACTATAACTCGCTGACGCTCGAAAGCGAGGATATGCAAAAAACTTATTCTGTAATCCCGCCCGCCTGCTCTGTCGGCGAGGGAGCGGATCTTGGCAGCGAGCCCGTCAGCATTCTCGGCTACGACATGAACAGATCCGCCGGATACTGGGCTCAGGCGCAGAAAGATCTCACGGGCAAACTGAGCCTTGAGATAATCTGCCTGCCCGAGCACGAAAACGCCATGCGACGCATGATACAGGGCTGGCAGAAAGTGTTCGGTCTGAGCGTCAATTTTACAGTCACTGCGCTCGACAGCGCGACTCTTTCCTCGCGCGTGCAGGACGGCGACTATCAGATAGCCCTGGCCTCCATGTCCGCGGGCATAACGGACGCTGCAGGTTTCCTTTCGACGCTCACCTCGCAGGGGACGAATAATATAGTCAGACTCAGCGACGCGCAGTTTGACGCATCCGTCAAAAACCTCAAGGCGCTAAGCGGCTCTGAGCTTGTCAAGGCTTGCCGCAGCGCGGAGGGCAGACTGCTCTCGCTCGGCGCGGTGCTCCCGATGTTCATAACCCCGAGCTATTTTGCAACGGCGAAGGGCGTCAACGGCCTGAGCGTTGACCCGGAGAGCTCGGCAGTTGATTTTGTTTTCGTAACGGCGAAGGACTGACAAGATGAAAAAGGAAAACAGACTCAGATATATACTCCCCGAAAATCGGACGGTGCGCATCGTGCTCGCCGTCTTTTTCTGGTTATTGGCGGGGGCGGGGGGCGGGGGGGACTTCTTGTTTTTTAATAAAGTGCGCCGGATGCATATTCTGGCTTTCGAGCCGTGACGGCAACCAGTCAAAGGACATGAGCGACAATGTACGCGGAATTTTAGCCAAAATTCTCGGTTCGCCGCTCGGCAGCTTCATTGTGCGAAAATTCGCGCATTTCTTTGAATATGCGGCGCTCGGATTTCTTATCGGCTGCGCGCTTTTCCTCAGCCGCAGGCGTTTTTCGCCCGTTATCTCCGTCATTTGCAGTGCCCTTTATTCAGTCAGCGACGAGATACACCAGTATTTCGTCCCCGGACGAGCATGCCGCATTTTCGATGTCGGAGTCGACACCCTCGGCGCGCTGACGGGTACACTTATCCTCACGCTCATAATTCTTATAGTAAACTCAATCGCAATGCGCAGAAAGGAAAAATATTCCGCGTAAATTTTTAGCATTTCTATTGTCGTTTTATAACAGTATATGATATAATAAAGCTTATATAGAGACTTTTTGGCTGAGAGGTATATTCAATGGATCATAAAGAGGGGCTCATAGTCGGGCGCAACGCAGTGCTTCAGGCTCTCGAAAGCGGCAGAACGATAGACAGCGTGACCGTTGCACAGGGTCAGCGCGGCGGACAGGCAGGCAGAATAATCGACATCTGCCGCGAGCGCAAGATCCCCGTCAAATTTGCCGATCAGCGCAGGCTCGACCGCCTCTGCGACGGCGCGGCGCACCAGGGCGTTGCGGCATTTGCCGCGGCTCACGAATACGCCGAGATGGACGATATTTTTGCCCTCGCCGAGAGCAGGAACGAAAGCCCGTTCATAGTCGTGTGTGACTCACTTGAAGACCCGCACAACCTCGGCGCCATACTCAGAAGCGCGGAGGCAGCCGGAGTTCACGGGGTAATTATCCCGAAGCGCAACTCCGTGACCCTCAACTACACAGTCGCAAAGACCTCGGCGGGCGCTATTGAATATGTCCCCGTAGTAAAGGTCGCGAACCTCCCCGCCGCCATCGACGAACTCAAATCGCGCGGCGTCTGGATATTCGGCGCGGACATGGACGGCACGGATTACACCGCCCTCGACTACAGCGGCAGCATCGCTCTCGTCATCGGCTCTGAGGGCAAGGGCATAGGCCGCCTCGTGCGCGAAAAATGCGACTTCATCGCCTCCCTGCCGATGCGCGGCAAGATAAATTCTCTCAACGCCTCCGTCGCGGCGGGAATTCTCATGTTTGAAGCGGCGAAACACAGAAACTGACTTTTATCCGATTTTTTCAGCATATAAGCATATATAAATTGGGGTGAGATGAGTGGAAAACAAACCTTCCGATAAGCGGAGCAACATGCCGCTTGACAAAGTTCTCTACCAAGTGGCGAAGATTGAACACGACAGCGGCGAACCGGACAAGATCTGGAAAATAACCGACATAGACGATCTGATAGCGAGCACGGACGCCGATTCCACAGCACTTGACTACGATGACGACGATGAGCTTCTGATGAGCATCGCCTACTATAAAAACAGATACTCTGACGATGACATATCGTCGGAGTATGAGACTATATATACAGACCCGAAAGAGCCGGAATCCGAGCCCGACGAAGAGCCCGAGCCGGAAGAAGCTGAACCCGAAATTCCGGCGGACGAACCGGAGGCTTCGGCAGAAGCAGAAACCGAAGAGCCTGCCGAGCCCGCAGAATCAGACGAGGCGGAGCAGACCGTCGAAAACAAAGAACCTGTAAGCGAAGTGTCTTTTGCGAAGCCTGAAGAGACGGAATCAGCCGGCGAATCATATTTTGAAAGCGAAGCGGCAACAGAAGCTCCCGTAGAGCCGGAAGAAACCGAAGCGGCGCAGGAGTCTGCCGACGAAATTGAGCCGGAAGCCGAGGAAGTTAAGGCTGAAGAAGTTCCCGCCGATGAGAGCGAGGATATATACTCCGATTCAAAAATCGAGCTGTCTGTTGTGAAAGCCGACGGCGAAGATGATGATATACAGGAATCGGAACCTAAAGATGAAGTTGACACGGACGAATCAAATAAAACCGACGAGTCCGACAACAGCGATAACATTCTGACGCTCCACGGCGAGGAAGAAGAATCCGAGGACGAGGATGAAGCCGAGAAAAAGCCGACGGTAGAGGAGCTTTTCGGCGCGCCCGCTTCGAGATATTTCGGCGAGCCGACAGAAGAGCCGGAGGAGGACTCCGAGCGTGAGAGCCGCGCCATACCCGGCCTGTTCGGCGACACAGTTGTGTTCGGTCCGATGAAAACCCTTTCCGAGCCGACGCAGAATAAACCCGACGACGAATATAAAACAAAGCTCATGACCGCGATAGGCTCGGCAAAAGCGCCGCAGAGCGCCGAGACGATAGAGAAGCCCGGCGTTATCTTAAAGCGCGGTCCTCTCTCCGAGACATCGGGGCTCGAGCCCCTGCCGCAGGTCATTCCCGCCGAAGAATTTGTCGGCTCGGGGGACGATAAGCCCGCGTCGATAGAGGATCAGCCTTTCACTAATCCCGCCGCCGGCAATCAGCCGGAGGAGGAGCAGATGATGCTCAGCGGCTTCGGCGAAGAGCCGGAGACTGAAAAAATAGACGAAGACGAGCTTCGCAGCGAGCTCGACAAAAAGAGGGCGGAGAAGAAGAAAAAGTTCGTTCTGCTCGGCGGACTCGGCGACGATGAGCCGCAGGAGGACGAAAATCCGCCCGAAGAGAAAGAGGACGAGCCGGAGGAGCAGCCCGAGAAAAAGAGAAAGCACTCCGAGAAAGCTCCCCTCGAATACGAGAAGCCCGAACAGCGCGGCAGAGTCTATAACAGCCTCAAGAACGCCGCATCGCAGTTCAAGACCTCGGTTATCGGTCTGTGCGTGCTTGAAGGCGTGTCGCTGCTTCTGCTGCTCATACCGAAAATTCTCGAGTGGGCGGCGATAGACGCGCCCGCGTTCGACCGCGGAGGCGCAGGACTCGCGGCAGCTAATATAGTGCTTCTGCTCGCGTCGTTCTATCTCGCGTTCCCGAATATTTTATCCGGCGTAAAGGCGCTTGCAAACGGCCGCGTGACCGGCGGCGCAGTCGGCGGGCTGACATTTATACTCGCCCTCGTCCAGACGATACTCTCGTTCTTCAACAAATCACCCGAGGGTGCTTCGGGCATGTTCTACTGCGCGGCGGCGATATTCGCTCTGCTCATGACCGCCGAAAACAGCAGCCGCGGCACGGCGCGCGTGATGCAGAATTTCCTCTTCTGCACCGCAAAACGCAAATCAGGGCTCTACGGCATAAGGGCTATAGAGAGCGAGAAAGACGCATTTGAAGTCGGACGCGCGCTCAAGATGGGCAACCCGGACATTTTATATTCCGGCAGGGTCGAGTTCCCCGCCGACTTCATCAAAAATTCCGAAGCCAACTCCCCTGCGGACAGCTGCATAAAGCGCAGTCTGATAATCTCTTCAGCCGTCTCCGTGCTGCTCGCGGTTATATCGGGCATAATAACAAAAGATATCTTCCAGGCGTTCGGCGTGCTCACCGGCGCGTTCTGCCTGACCTCGCCCTGCGCCATTGAACTCGCGCTGATGATTCCGCTCTATCTTGAGAACAGGAAGCTCAACTCAGAGGGCGGCATGATAGCGGGCTACGACGCGGCTCTCGAATGTTCCGAGGCGGTCGCCGCCTCCGTTGACAGCGCCGATCTCTTCGACCGCGCGGCGTGCGAGATGCACGGAATGAAGGACTTCCACACCGTGCGCATAGACGATGTTCTGCTCTACGCAGTCGCTATAGTGCTCAAATCCGGCGGTCCGCTCACAGATGTCTTCAACCGCATTATCGGCGGCTCGACCGAGCTTCTGCCGCCCGTGCGCGACATGATATACGAAGACAGACTCGGTCTTTCAGCCACAATATATAATCAGCGCGTGCTGCTCGGCAACCGCAACCTGCTCACGCACCACAATATTGAAGTACCGCTCAAGTCCGAGGAGGACAAGGTAAAGCGCAACGGGCGCAAGATTCTCTACATAGCCATCGACTCGCAGGTCGCGGCGATGTTCGTTTTCAACTACGCCGAGGACGCATCGCTCAAGGATTCGATAAACGAGATGGCGGACAACGGCTTCAGCCTTGTCGTTCGCACAGACGACCCAAATGTGACCGACGAGCTCATCGCCGCCCGCTTCGGCATAGCGCAGAAAGATATCAAAATGACGCTCTCCCACGGCGCGCGCATATTCAGCGCATACCGCGACAGCGTTGTTGATTCAGCCCCCGCAAAGGTCATGCACGACGGCTCCGCCCGATCTTACTTCAAGAGCATCGCGGCGTGCGGCAGGCTCGCAAACTTCGCTTCGCGCTGGGCAGTGTTCGCCCTTATCGTGCAGGCGGTTGTGGCGGCGGGTGCGATACTCTGCGTCGCGCTGAAGGCGTTCGCGTTTGTGTCGCCCCTGACGGCGGTTATAGTTCAGGCCGCGATAGTAGCTTTCAGCGTAATACTGGAAAAATTCAAAAGATAAATATACTACCCTGTAACATCTAAAAGTCTACATCCGGTTGAAGGATGAAAACGCAGGCAGGCTGCCGCCTGTCAAGTTTGAAGACGCAGTTAAACGCAATCAGATGACGCAATGCTTGTAAAGTTTTAGGTGTTGCAGGGTAGCAGGGGCTGCGCTGAGAATGCGACAGCCCCTTTCTGAAAGGATAAGCGGATATGCAGGAAAAATCAGTCAAGGCAAAAATTGATTTAAAAGGCAAGACCGTGCTCGTGACGGGCGCGGCGGGATTCATCGGCTCTTTTCTCTCGGAGCGTCTGCTCTCGGACTTTGAAGATATCCGCGTCATCGGCTTCGACAGCGTCAACGACTACTATGATATCCGCCTGAAAGAATCGCGGCTCGAAAAGCTTCAAAAGCATAGAAATTTTATTTTTATCAAAGCGAACCTCGCGGATAAGGACAAAGTGAGCGAAGTGTTCCGCGAATACTCGCCGCAGATAGTTGTCAACCTCGCGGCGCAGGCGGGGGTGCGCTATTCGATAACGAACCCCGACGCCTATATCGAGTCGAATATAATCGGCTTTTATAATATCCTCGAGGCCTGCCGCCACTCATACGACGACGGCGCAACACCCGTCGAGCATCTTGTATACGCTTCGAGCTCGTCGGTCTACGGCAGCAACAAAAAAGTGCCCTACAGCACCGACGACAAAGTTGACAACCCCGTCAGCCTCTACGCCGCAACGAAAAAATCCGACGAGCTGATGGCTCACGCCTATTCGAAGCTCTATAATATCCCCTCGACGGGACTCCGCTTCTTCACGGTCTACGGCCCCGCAGGCCGCCCGGACATGGCGTATTTCGGCTTCACCAACAAGCTTCTGCGCGGCGAGACGATACGCATTTTCAACTACGGCAACTGCAAGCGCGACTTCACATACATCGACGATATAGTCGAGGGCGTTGTGCGCGTCATGCAGGGCGCGCCTGAGCGCAAAGACGGCGAAGACGGTCTGCCCGTTCCGCCGTATGCGGTCTACAATATAGGCAACCAGAACCCCGAAAACCTGCTCGACTTCGTCGACATTCTCCAGCAGGAGCTTATCGCCGCGGGAGTTCTGCCGAACGATTACGACTTTGAGGCGCACAAACAGCTCGTCCCGATGCAGCCCGGCGATGTCCCCGTGACATACGCGGACACGACCCCGCTCGAGCGCGACTACGGCTATAAGCCCTCGACAGATCTCAGAACCGGGCTTCGCAATTTTGCCCGCTGGTACAAAGACTTTTACAAGATTTGAATAGCATATATTATATATTATATAATGTATGTCTTTCGGGTCAAAGATGTGGACGAAAGACAAATTAAGATTTGTATTATTTGGAGGCTCGATTATAAAAATTATTTGAGTCGCTCACTTTACCATGATTCAAGTGATAGCCCGCTCCCCATTCATTTCGTGCCTTGACTCGAAATGTTTCAACAAAAAAAATCCTACCCGATGCTGCTGCGCGGGTAGGATTTCTGTTATATTCACTCTCTGATATCAATCCGGATTATGTTCATAGAAATAGTCATACGCCTCTTCGTAGTCCTCGAAGTCGTCGTAATAATAGTCGTAAAAGTCCTCGGGGTCATTGAAGTCGCGGGCGTTATACGGATCGTCGTCATAGTAGGCTTTTTTCGTGGTAGTCACCGGGCGGTTGCCGGAGGGTCTATACGAGCCGCCGGAGGATGAACCACCGGAAGAGGAGGTCTGCTTCGGCACGGTCTCATATTCCGGATAATACCACACGCTTTCCACGGCGCCGTTTCTCACATCTACCGCATAATATGCGTATAACCAAGCTGAATACTCCGACTGCTTTGCGTAATAGGGGATCTTCCAATAATATTCATGATACCCCTCGCGGCGGGCAACTGTCTGATCATAGAACTTTGAATATTTGAGCGGGTCATAGTTGACGGCGGTCGCCTTGCCGAGCTTTGTCGAATTTATCAGCTCCTCCGGCATTCCCTCATACGGCAGAATCTCCGAGACGGGGGTTATCCCCTTGTCGGTTTTTATCCCGAGAAAGTGAATCTCTCTGCCGTCATTGACCGATATCAGGTTTTGTCTGCTGATGTAGGCACTGTAGTTTATTTCATGCTCCTCGCCCGACCCCGTCACATACTCGCCGACATAATATGTATGCAGGGAGATATGGATAAACGGGTAGTCGGACTTCACGCCGTCGAGCTCGTCGAGAAAATAATAGAACTTCTTCCAGTCCTTTATTTTTTCGGGCAGGTCTAATTTCAGCGATACTTCAATTTCATATTTTATCGGGTCCTCGGTTTCGTCGTAGATGTATTTGTTGCTGTACGGCTCATGAATAACCGATTTGACCGTCAGTTGCGCGTTGACCTTGTGCTTTTTGCAGACGGCGGCAAATGCTTCTCTGAGCCTCAATTGCTCGGCGTCCGCCGTATCGTGTCGGTACAGGCTCTCGTCGACCTCGCTCTGCCGGCGTGATTCGTCCTCGCGGGCGGCATTTATTACGTTTCTCGCGAAAAGCCCCAGCGTGACGATCAAAATAAGCGCGCATATTATGCTGACAACTATCTCCGCCGTATTCGGCTTGTTCTTGGTCTGTTCGCTCATGTCCTCCCTCCTTACAGCTCTGCAAACCCGGGATTATTTCTTCTTTCTTCCCTTTTTCTCAGTATATTCATTGCCCTTGACTCCGGGATTGACGAGCTTGAGCTTGCGTCTCTGGCGGCGCTTGTAGTTTTCATAGATGAACAGCGCAATATAGCCGACTATCAGGAACGCCGCTATTGATGCGATTATTTTAAACACGGTGCTCGAGGCGACTTTCTTTATCGTTGCGCCTATGAACAGCAGAACATTTCTCGACACATCCTCGGACGCGACGAGCTTTATCCGCGCTATCTCCTCGCCGGCATAGAGCACACGAGCCTCGCATATCTCCTGACCCTTTTTGACCGGCGCGTCAACACTTTTAGGCACGGTCTCGGGCACGGGCTCAATAAGCACGCTTCCGGCGTCAGCCCCTGTCGGGACGAGAGCCAGCACTTCTTCGCCGGGGACGAGCGAAATATGATCGGTTCTGAATGAGAGTTTGAGCGGAACTTCTGTTATTATCTGAGTCGGGCTCGCTATCGACTTTAATTCGATGTGGTTGAACACCCAGTTGAACATCCTGCGGCAGTCGACAAACGCGCAGTTTTCGAGCGGCTCATCGTCGTCGATATTCTGCATCGGCGCGTTCATTATCACGCACAGATAGTTGTAGCCGTTGCCGGTGCCCTTTGATATGACGCAGCGTCCGGCGTTGTCGGTCGAGCCGGTCTTGATACCCACGGCGTAGGGCGAATAATAGTCGGCATACGCCTTGTTCATGAGATTATTCGTGTTGCGCAGGGTGCGCTCCTCGCTCTTGTTTGTTGCGGGGACTTTATATATTGTAGTCGAAGTTATCTCCGAGAAATACGGCAGGGTCAGCGCGTGTTTTGTTATCGTCATCAGGTCGCGCGCGGTGGTGTAGTGATTCGGGTCATCGAGTCCGTGGACATTCGCAAAGTGCGTATTCTTGCAGCCGAGAGCCGCCGCCTTGTCGTTCATCATCTTGACAAAGCCCTCGATAGAGCCGCCGACGTGCATTGCAAGAACATTCGCCGCATCGTTGCCGCTTCGCACAAGCAGGCAGTAGAGCAGATTCTTTATGCTCATCTTCTCGCCCGGCTCAAGCCCGACTATCGAGCTTCCGGTGCCGTCGAGCAGGTGGATAGCCTCGTAGCTCGCCTCGACTTCTTCATCGAGATCCTTGCAGTTTTCGAGCACGACGGTGGCGGTCATTATTTTAGTCAGTGATGCGGGAGCCGCCTGCTTGTCCGCGTCTTTTTCAAAAATGACCGTGTCGTTGTCGAGGTTGACGAGCAGATAAATCTGGGCATAAATAGGATTATCTCCGCTGTCTGTCAAACTTTTCTCGTATACCGCGTTATAATTAGCGTAGGCAGGCATGGTGCAGAGCACCGACGCGATAAGAATAAAACAAAATAAAATTTTTATGAGTTTTTTCATAGACAGTCACCGCCGAATGTTGTATTATATATATAAACGATAGAAGACAACTTTGTCCTGACACTAATTGATTATACCAGTTTCAGGCTGTAAAATAAAGTAATAAAACGGATTTTGTTTATCAGGGGGATTAAAAATCATGCTTTATGTTACGGGAGACACCCACGGAGATTACGAGCGATTCACATCTTCCGCGCTCAAAAAACTGAAAAAGGGCGACACGCTCTTCATCTGCGGCGATTTCGGATTCATCTGGGACGGCTCGAAGAACGAAGAGAAGATGCTCAAAAAGATAGGCAAGCTCAAATACAACGTCTGCTTTATCGACGGCACGCACGAGAATTTCGAAAGACTCAGGAGCTACGAGGTCTCGGAATTCAATGGCGGAAAAGTCCATCATATCACCGGCAACCTCTATCATCTCATGCGCGGTCAAGTCTATGACTTCGACGGCGTGAGCGTCTTTGCCATGGGCGGCGGCGAGAGCCCGGATATAGATATCCGCTCCGATCTCAACTCCTGGTCGGGCGACGAGATACCCACCGAAGCGGAGCTGACCGAGGGCGCACAGAATCTAAAGAGGCTCGGCAACAAGGTTGATATTATCATCACCCACGAGCCGCCGATGAAAATAAAAGGCTTCCTTAGGCTCAAGGACAAGGAGCCCGTGCGCGTGACGGGACTCAATACATATTTCGAGGAGCTCGGCGCTGCGTGCGAATACAAGCACTGGTTCTTCGGCTCGATGCATATCGACAAGTTCATCTCCTCGTCCCACATCGCGGTGTTCCAGCACATAATCAACGCAGAGACCTGCGAGATTGCAAAATAATTATAATACAGTCACACAGCGGCTCTCGGATTCATTTCTGAGAGCTGTTTTTATGCTTTTTGACATCATTTTTACTTTTCCAGATGCAAATAATCTAAAACAGCAACAAAATTACAAAAAACATGATATTATATAGGCGGAAAGAAAAATTTCACAGGAGGTGTTTTATGAACATCAAAAGACTTTTAGCCGTCATTCTCGCAGTTCTGGCGCTCTTGTCATTTGTTGGATGCAATGTAAAAAAAGACACGGGCAAAGAGCCTCTCAACGCCGCAGGAGGGAAAGCAGACGAAGCCATGTCGGAAAATCAGCCCGAAAGCACCGACGCGCAGGCAAGCGACACGGCAAGCGAAGCCGCCGGCAATGAAGCCTCTTCGTCCGGCACCGCCGAAACTGCAAAAGAAACGCAGAAGCCGACCGCCGCGGCGACCGCAAGGCCGAACAAGCCCGACGTAAAGAAGTCAAAATATTTCCTCGGCACCGACCTTGACGGATGGTACAACTGGGCGCTTGCCGGAAAAGGTTATAATGAAGGCGCAAATTATATCAAGGTCTGGACAGAGGAATTTGATTCTCACGACAACCTTGTAAAGCGCGTATCATACAAAACTCTTGACGGAGAAAGCATTCCCTCCATTACAACGACATACGAATATACCTATAACAGCAACGGCACCGTAAAAGAGATCCGCACCGACGGCGGCAACGGCTACATATACAGCTATGAATACGACTCTGCGAAGAGGATCACCAAAATCTCCGTTGTTGAGCCTATATCCGGCGACACTATGAACTCGTACAAGTTCACATATAACAAAAGCGGAAAGCTCATCGGAGTTGACAGCGGCAGGGTTGCCGGCATGGACGGCACCGAATACAAAATCACCGTTTCGTATGACGGCAGCGGAAGAGTCTCAAAGAAAGAGAAAGTTTATTCCGGCGGTCTTGTAAAATCGTACAAATACGAATACAACAGCCGTAACGACATCTCCCGCAAGACCGAGGAAGTCAAGCAGTCGGATGACTATTTGAAGAATGTGACCGACTACAAATATGACGAAAACGGCGCGCTTATAAAGCTGACGGTGAAAAGCTCGGACGGCTCTTCGCAGGAATCCGTATACACCAACGACAAATACGGAAATCCCGTCAACATAAAGGTCACAAAAACCGCAAACGGCAAAACCGTAAGCTCGCATACTTATCCCTATACATATAAGTACGAATCCAATCGGATAACCGTGACCGAGCACGACGGCAGCAAAAAGATATACGAGTATCATAAGAATCAGAGCATTATGCTGGACGATTCGCGCATATTCTGATATTTTACAAAACAGAGATCCCGGCTTCGCGCCGGGATTTTTTCTGCTTTGCGAATCAAAAAGTTAAAATCCGCACATTTTTTATAAAAAGTGTGCTATTATATAGACGGAAAAAACTTTCAGGGGAGGTATTCCATGAAACTCAAGAGAATTTTTGCAGCCGTTCTGGCGGCGGCGATGCTGATGTCGTTTGCGGGATGCGCGAACAAGGACACTAAGGGCGACTCTTCCGAGCCTGCGGGAGAGCAGACGACCGAGGGGCGAACCACCGAGCCTCAGACGAACGAGGACGGCAGTCTCGTCAAGCCGAAAAACGCCGTCTCGGTCTCCGACGATGTGAAGATCAAGACCTACAGCGGCACTTCGCTCATCGAAATCGGCAACCGCGTCATGGAGCCCTACGGCAACGCGTATAAAAACATGAAAGCCTACGCCGACGCGCTCAACCGCCTCAAGGCGGAGATGCCGGACACCAAAGCCTACTGCCTCATGGCGCCGACCGCCATTGAGTTCTACGCCCCGAGCAAATATAACACCGGCGTGTCGAAGTCGCAGTACGAGGGCATGTGCTACATCTACGAGCAGTTAAAGGACATAACGCCCGTCAACGCCTATGCCGAGATGGCGGCGCACACGGACGAATATCTCTATTTCAGAAGCGACCACCACTGGACCACCCTCGGCGCGTACTACGCCTATCGGACCTTCGCCAAAGTCGCAGGGTTCACGCCCGTTGACAAAAACACTCTCCAGACCGGCAAGCTCTCGCCGTTCCTCGGGCTTTTCTACAAAGACACGAAGAGCACCGCGCTCTCGAACGACCCCGACTATGTCGAATATTTCATTCCGCCCGTCAACACAACGGCTATAGCCTCGGACACCGACGCCGCGATGAGCAACAGCTACAGCATTAAAGTCATCAACACCGAAACTACTTCGTCGAACAAATACTTAGCCTTTGTCGGCGGCGACCACGGCGTTGTCAAGATAACGACCGATGCACAGAGCGACAAGAGCATTGTTGTTATCAAAGAGAGCTACGCAAATGCCTTTGTGCCGTGGCTCTGCGCGAATTATAAAACAATATATGTCCTCGATCCGCGTCAGCTGACCGTCAAGCTCGCCGATTTCGTCAAGACGAACTCGATAGACGAAGTCCTGTTCCTCAACTATATGTTCATTCCCAGCAACCCGAAGTTCATGAATGCGCTGGAAAACATGGCGTAAATAAAAACACAAGAAAGCCCCGGAAGATTTGACTTCCGGGACTTTTTGTTTAAGCGAGCCTTTTGCTCTCATCTTTTTTCAGCGTGCGGTAAGTATAAATTATCACTATCGCCGAGGCGATAAATGCGAGGATATCCGCCGCAGGCATCGAAATTATTACTCCGTCGAGCCCCCACACAAGCGGGAGCACGAGCACCAGACCGACGCCGAAAACTATTTCTCTTATCATCGACAGCGCGGTCGAGGCGACCGCCTTGCCCATCGCCTGCAGGAAGATGAACGCCGCCTTGTTGACGCAGGCGAGCGGCATCATGCACAGATATATTCTGAAGCATTTCACCGCGAACTCGGTATAATACGCGCTCTCGTTCGCCGCGCCGAAGATTGCTATAAGCCCGGTCGGGAACAGCTCGACTATGAGCGTCGCTATCGCGCCCGCAGCCGCCTCGCATATCAGCAGGCGGGTGAACAGACCGCGCACGCGGCCGTATTTTTCCGCGCCCATGTTGTAGCCGACGATAGGAATACATCCCGCCGCCATGCCGATGCACACGGACATAATTATCTGGAAGAATTTCATCACTATTCCGACCACAGCCATGGGTATCTGCGCATATTCCGCGAGCCCGAAAACCGGGTCGAGCGCGCCGTATTTTCTGATCATGTTATTCGTCGCCGCCATCGCCGCGACGAGGGATATCTGCGCCAAAAAGCTGCAAATACCCAGCGGAATGAATCTTTTTATCACGCCGCCGCAGAGCCTGAACGACTCTTTTTCGAGCTTCACGGAGCGCATATGGAACAGATAATATACCGCCATCGCTGCCGTGAGCAGCTGGCCGAGCACCGTGGCAACCGCCGCGCCCATCATACCCCATTTGAACACGAAAATAAATATTGGATCGAGAATAATATTCACCACCGCGCCTGCGACCGTAGACACCATCGCAAAGCGGGGGCTTCCGTCCGAGCGGATGACCGGATTCATCGTCTGACCGAAAACATAGACGGGGATGCCCAGGGCTATCCAGAAGAAATATTCTTTCGCGAACGCGAATGTTTTTTCGTTGACCGTGCCGCCGAACATGGCGATAAATTCATCCGAAAAAATCAGATATAATATGCACAGCACTATGCCGCCCGCAGCGGAGAGCACAACTGCGTTGCCGACTCCCCTGTGCGCGTCCTCGCGCCTGTCCGCGCCGAGGGATATGCTCACAAACGCGCAGCAGCCGTCGCCTATCATAACGGCTATCGCAAGGGCTATGACCGTCAGCGGGAACACGACAGTGTTTGCGGCGTTGCCGTCCGAGCCGAGATATGCGGCGTTCGCGATGAAGATCTGGTCGACAATGTTATAGAGCGCCGCGACGAGCAGGGAAATCACGCAGGGTACCGAATATTTGCCCATGAGCCTGCCGAGCTTTTCCTGCCCGAGAAAGGTCTGATCGTTATTTTTCATGGTTGTCTCCTTTGCAAAAAAATAAAAGGCGCAAACCCATCCGGATTTACGCCTTTGGCTACACGATGAAAAAATTATATCAGCTTTTGCCGTATTTTTCAAAGGCAGTAATTGTCAAACTTTTATTTTTTTGCGCCGATGATTTTATATAAAAAACGCAGAGATGCTTGAAACGGCATTTGCGGTTATGCTATAATCTTGAAAAAAGCAGGAGGAAGTTTATGAACAGCAGAAAAACAGCGTGCGCCGTCCTCGGAACGCTCGGCGGGCTGACCGCTCTGACTGCGGCTTCGGCGGAGATATTCTATAACTTCGCGATAAACACGAAATCGCCCATACATATGAGCAAGCTCAACAACCTCGTTCAGAAGGCGACAAACACGAGCGCCAATGAAGAAGAGGCGAGCGCAAAATACAGCGGCATGACCGGGACACCCGAAATGAAAAAGTGGTACGCCGACGAGGGCGAGGATGTCTATATAATTTCCGACTCTCTGCGCCTGCACGGCAAGAGATTCAAAAATTCCGGCTCTGACTACGCGCTCGTCTGCCACGGATACACGAGCAAGGCGAAGCACATGGCGGGGTTCGTCAAAAAATTCTATGATCGCGGCTTCAATGTTCTCGCGGTCGATGCGCGCGCCCACGGCGACAGCGAGGGCGCAAAAATCGGCATGGGCTGGCCCGAGCGCAGGGACATAGCCGGGTGGATAAAGCTCATTCTCTCATGGGATCCCGACGCGCGGATAATCCTGCACGGCGTGTCCATGGGCGCGGCGACGGTGCTCATGGCATCGGGCGAGACGCTGCCCGAAAATGTCAAGGCCGTTATCGCGGACTGCGGCTACACCTCGGAGTGGGATGAGTTCATCTGGGAAGCGGAAACGCTGCACATCCCGTGGTTCCCGGTGCTCAACGCCGCGTCATTGCTTTCAAAGCTTCGCGACGGCTATGATTTCAAGCAGGCGAGCGCGCTTGACCAGGTCAAAAAGAGCCGTATACCGACGCTGTTTATACATGGCTCGGAGGATGAGCTCGTGCCGTATAAAATGCTCGGCGAGCTGTACTTAGCGGCGGCGTGCGAAAAAGAAAAACTGACCGTTGAGGGTGCGGGACACGCGCTCTCGTCATCGGTCGACCCGGAATTATATTGGAGCACGGTTGAAAGATTCATAGAAAAATATATCGGCAGCTAAAGCAATAACCACCGTCGCGGACGGTGGTTATTGCGTGTCGATAAACCTATTTTTGGTGGTTTCGCAAAAATCAAAGCCTCCCTTGTGTAAAGGGAGGTGGCGCGAAGCGCCGGAGGGATTGTTCTGAATAAGGGAAAAATTTTCAAAATGCTGAGTACTTTGAACTTTCATTACAACAACCCCTCAGTCACGGCTTTGCCGTGACAGCTCCCCTTACACAGGGGAGCCTTGAGTCCGTGCAATGACAGACTTTTTCGACAGACTGTAACCACCGTCGCGGACGGTGGTTATTTTATCGCACAAAAAGAAAATCCCGACCGGTTAAGGTCGGGATTTTCTTTGTATAAAACGGGGGCAAGAAGATGGTAGGTGTCTGATTTATTCGGCCTGCTTCGAGTATTTCTTGAGATAGATAACTCTCATGAGCAGGCTCTCGATAGGATTGATCGGCTTGCACTTACCGAAGAGGCCGGAGCCTATGTAGGTAAGGCAGCTCTTTTCTGCGATCATCTCGACCGCACCTGCGTTGCTCTCATTCGAGCCGCAGCAGAGCGCGCCGCCGTCCTTGACGAGAACGCAGTGGCGACCCTTGAGCGCCTTGACGACCTTCTTGGGCGAATTCTTCGCGCACTTGAGGCTCACGCCGATTATCTGGGCGCTGTCATCAAGCTGAGGTTTAACAGTCTTGCCCATGGCGGCAACTGCGAGCACCTCGGGAGCCTGGGAATAAAGAATAGCATTGATATCATCGCGCGCTTCATATATGGCGCGATGGAGGTCTGCCGTCGGGATCTCTCCCTCGCCGCTGACCGCTGAAGTTGCGGGATCGACGGTAATGGTATGCTCCTTGTCGCCCGCAGCGTAGAATACTATCTTTCCGCTTGCGTCTCTGTACGAGTTATTATAACAGGTTTCGTCATGCTTTACAATAGTTTTTCCGTGATTTTGTGCCCATGAAACACACATTTCGCTCAGGTCGGCAATTTTTTCGCCGAATTTACGGTCGAACTGGTCGAGCACATAAAGTGCGCTCTCGCGCTCGAGCGTGGCGGCAACGTTGAACGCCTCCTCGCTGTCCTTGCCGTAGCAGACGGCTCCGTGGTGCGCCATGATAACAGCCTTGCTGTCCATGTCGGCAGCGATAGCGGCGGCGACGCCCTTCTTGAGCTTCTTTGTGCCGGGCAGACCGTATGCGCCGAGCAGAACCTTGTCGCCTATAACTTTGCGGCCTTTTTCGCTGAGCGTCGGGATGCCCTGCATGGTCGCGCTTATAATGGAAGCGAACTTCTGATGGGTGTGAATAACAAAGCCCGCCTCGGGATGAGCCTTGTAGACCTCGGCATGAACGCCCTTTTCGGAGGAGGGCTTGACATTGCCCTCGTAGCTCAAGGTGTCGATCTTGACCTCGACGATATCGTCGGGGGTCAGTCCCTCATAGGGCTTTCCGCTCGGGGTTATGACAAAGCTGTTCTCGTCAACGCGGCAGCTGACATTGCCCCATGTTCTCGCGATGAGTCCCTTTTCGACAAGGCGCAGACCGGCTGCGATAACTTCTTTTTTTGCCTGTAAAATATCCACGAAAACCGTCCTTTCACGATAAAATCCAAATTTGTGCTTGCGAACAATTTTGTACTACAGTTCAATTATAACACAAGAAGCCCAAAAGTCAACAAATTACTCTTTCGGCTCGCCGTCGGTCTCCTGATTTTCCTCTTCGGCTGAAACATCCTCCGGCTGGACTGCCGCGGCGTCCGCCTCAACGGATTTCTTCGAGCTGCGCCAGATATGGATAACGCCGTCGTCGTTGAGCACCTTGAGCACGGTTATAACTATCGGCATAATAAATATTCCGATGAAGCCGAAGAGCTGGAGTCCGATATACATGCCCATGATGCTGACTATCGGCGGGATGCCGAGATTGCTCGCGACTATCTTCGGCTCGATTATCTGGCGTATGACAGTTATGCAGGCATATATGACAATGAGTCCGATTCCGAGTCCGTAGCTGCCGTTTATCAGCGAGAACACCGCCCACGGGATAACGACAGTACCTGTGCCGAGCACGGGCAGGATATCGACTATTGCGGTTATTATTGCGATAATAAATATATATCCGCTCTTGTACGCGCCGATGACTTTCAGCACGCTAAGACCTATCGACATCTCAGCAAAAGTTATGAGCATTATCAGCGCATATGACTTGACGAGTTTGCCCATGGACGAGAACACGATTTGTTTAGTTTTCGAGAGCGTTCTGCGCTTCTGCGGGGTCAGCTGATTCTTGATGAAGCCGACTATTCCGTCATATCCGGCGGTCATGAAGCAGGCGGCGATAATAAACAGGAGCACGCCGACCAAAATACTCGGAATCTGTTTCGCGGTTGACCAGACGCCGCTGAGCGGAGTCTTGAGGATAGACAAAAGATTGATATTGGAGTTCTGCTCGCCGCCCTGCGCGCGCTGAGCCGCACGCTCTTCTGATGATAGCAGGAGCTTGTCCGAGAATGATTTTATCGCATCCTCGGCTGAGCTTTGAAGTCCGTCCGGCAGACGCTCTGCGAAGCGATAGAGCGAAGTCTCCCAGCTTTTTACATAATCGGGAACTTTCTTGAGCCACTCGGTGAGTGTCGAGGCGAGTCCCTTGACCTCGGACACGACCCTTGCGCCGGTCAGGGCAACTATTGTTATCAGCAGCGCGATTATCAGCAGCACCGCGATAACCGAGACAATTCCCTTTTTGATATGGGTTTTCTTCGAGATAAAATTGGTCGGGCGCTGGAGCGCGGCGGCGACCAAGAATGCGAACAAGAACGGAGCGACTGTCCAGAATGCATATTTCATGAACAGATAAAACGCGCCGAGCACGAGCGCGATATATGCGACATTGATAAGTACCGCTCTTCTCTTTTCCACAGTGGCAGGGGACATTTTCTGCACCTCTTCTTTCAACCGTTTTTTCCTGCGTCCAATGACAAAACAGCATAATTTATTATATATATTATACTATTTTATCTTAAAACTCAATGAGTTTGAAAAATACTTCATAAAAATGTAAGAAAGTTTTCCTTTGGGTCTTTATCGCCGGGGCTGTTTGTGATAAAATAATAAAAACCAATGACAGTGGGGAGACAGTTATCATGTATATAGCGATAATGGGCTACGGCGTTGTCGGAAGCGGCGTTGCCGAGGTCATCAACAAAAATCACGACAGCATTGTGCGCAAGAGCACGCAGTCGGAGCTTGAGATAAAATATATTCTCGACCTCAAGGATTTTCCGGGCGACCCGAATGAGAAGCTTTTTATAAAAGATTTTAATATTATTCTCAACGACCCCGAGGTAAAGGTCGTTGTCGAGACGATGGGCGGGCTTCATCCGGCGTATGAGTTCGTCTCCGCCTGCCTCAAGGCGGGCAAGAGCGTTGTGACCTCGAACAAAGAGCTTGTCGCGGCGAAGGGCTGTGAGCTGCTCGGATACGCCGCAGAGCACAATGTAAATTTCCTCTTTGAAGCGTCGGTCGGCGGCGGAATACCGATAATCAGACCGATAAGCCAGTGCCTCGCCGCAAACGAGATAAACGAATTCGCGGGCATTCTCAACGGCACGACGAACTTCATTCTCACCCGCATGATAAACGATGGCATGGCGTTTGAAGACGCGCTCAAGCTCGCGCAGGACAACGGCTATGCCGAGCGCGACCCCTCGGCAGACATTCTCGGCTTCGACGCCTGCCGCAAGGTATGCATCCTCGCGTCCCTGTGCTTCGGCAAGCATGTCTATCCCGACCAGGTTCACACCGAGGGCATAACCGAAATAACGCTCGAAGATGTCGAATACGCCAAGGACTGGGGCGGAGTTATAAAGCTTCTCGGCAGAGCGCGCAAGAGCGAGGACGGCAAGCACATCTATGCGATAGTCAGCCCCGCATTCGTCGATCATCACAGCCAGCTCGCAAGCGTTGACGATGTTTTCAACGCGATTCTCGTGCGCGGCGACGCGATAGGCGATGTCGTATTCTACGGCAGAGGCGCGGGCAAGCTGCCCACCGCAAGCGCGGTCGTCGGCGACGTTATCGACTGCGCACGTCACGAGAACAAGCAGAAGTTCTTCGGCTGGGCGGACAGCGAAGAGGGCTATGTCTCCGACTATCTCGACATGCCTACGGCGCTCTATGTCAGGGCGCGCGCTCAGCAGAAGCAGCAGGTCATATCCTCGGCGGAGAAGACTTTCGGCGAGATAAAGCTCCTCAAGCGCGCCGGCGCGCCGGAGGATGAGTTCGCCTTTGTCACCCCCGTCGCCTCGGAGCGCGAGCTGCGCACAAAGCTTGAGACTCTTCTCGGCGCCGAAATCATCTCGACGATAAGAGTTACAGATTATTGATAGTTTTTCAAGAGGGACTGCCGTTTGGCAGTCCTTTTAAATTTTGCGGGAGTGATTGTGTGGTGCAAAGTGTTGTTTTATAGATTGAGAGTTCTTTATCGCTTAAGCCATAGCAACCCCCTAATTTGTCGCTGTATCTGTTTTCGCACGCCGGCGCCCGTTCAAAATAAAATCACCGCTCCGGATTACTGCTCCCAAAGGCAGTTTTATCCCTGCTGATATTGATAATCGCGCGGTCTTGTGGTATCATATGAGCATAAATTTCGGGAGACTGACGCATGAACAAAAAAGAGATTGCCGCGTTCTTTGACCGCATGGCGCCCGAGTGGGACGCCAACATGATAAAGAGCGACGAAAAGATAAATTTCATACTTGACGCCGCCGGAGTGAAAGAAAACTCCGTCGTGCTCGACGTTGCCTGCGGCACGGGGGTCATGTTCCCGTATTACCTCGCGCGCGGAGCGGAGCGCGTTATCGGCGTTGATATTTCGGCTCAGATGGCGCGGATAGCCGCATCGAAGATGCACGACCAGAGGGTCGAGGTGATCTGTGGCGATGTTGAGGAAATTCCTGTTGAGCGCCTGTGCGACTGCTGCGTTGTTTATAACGCATTCCCGCATTTTGAAAGCCCGGAGAGGCTCGTTGAGCGGCTGTCCCATTGGCTTAAAAGCGGCGGACGGCTGACCGTGGCGCACGGCATGAGCCTTGACGCGCTGCGCATGCACCACAAGGGCAGGGCTGACAGCGTCTCGCGCGAGATGCTGACTGCCGAGGAATTATCAGCAGTGTTCGCACCGTACTTTGATGTTGATGTCGCCGTTTCGGACGATGAAAAATTTGTGGTCTCCGGCGCAAAAAGATAAATAATATTAAAGGCTGCCCTTGAGGCAGTCTTTTTTAATGCGCAAAGCCCCGGGAGGATGTTGCCCCGGGGCTTCGCAGAAGAGTCATGATGAAAATAGAAGTTGTCTGTTTAAAGAAATTTGACAGCGATGACTATCAGCGCGACAACTGCCGCAAGAGCGGCAAGCGCCTTTGCTATCATCGGCTTTGCCATGTCCACGGTCGTGGGGACTACGCGCCATATCGCGTCTTTTATCGGCGTGTTGAGCTTGCCGTCGCAGAGCTGCTCATATGTCTTGGTATATGTCTTATAATTGCGCGGATCGTTCTCGTCGAGGACGAAGCAGCGCACGCCGCGCTGTTTTCCGTTGCCGTAGACATTGAAGCCCGCCGATTGAGTGAAGCCGACATCGATATTGCCGACTTTTCCGACATAGGAGTTTTTGTGGTCGTGACCGACATATACGCCGAGCACATCGTCTTTTTCGCTGAGCGCTTCGAACTCGCCGGTGTTGATGTCCGGTATCGACGGAGGCTCTAATAATACAGAACCCTCAACGCACTTGGTCTCGTCTATTTTATAATGCTCGCCCTTGTGTATTCTGAACGCAGGTATCGCGCCCTTTTCGCGCTTGCCGACTCTTTTGAGAACATTGTAGTGCTCGAACATCGGTATGTGCTGGAATACAAGGGACGGAATGTAGTCTCCATTTTTGGCTTTCAGCTCGTCGCGCTTTTTCTTATACCAGTCTATTATCTGCGGGTCAAACGGCTCATATCCGCCGCCCTTTGCGTCAGTTCCGCTGTCGAAAAGATAGAGATTAAACGCGGTGCGTTTGCCGTCGGAGGACAAGATCGGTATATTATATGTTCCGCCTCCGTCGATGCCCTCCGCCTGCTCGCCCACGCATCCGGGCAGGGCTTTGTATATCTTTTCGAACTGGTCTTTGTTGCTTATCCCGACCTGCCTGTCGTGGTTGCCGAAAGTGACGGCGAACGGGATGTGCCTGTCGGTCACGGGCTTTAAGAGCTTGCCGACAGTCTCGGCGACGCTCTCTATTAGCGCATCGCCCTTGCCCTTATACGAGACTCCGTAGCCCTTTATCTGATCGCCGGTGAGCACGACGAGATCGGGCTTCTCTTCTTCGAGAGCCGCATTGATGAGCTTTATCGTATCGGGCGACACATCCGGTATTTCCTGAATATCGGTTATCTGCATTATTTTAAATTTTCCGTCGGAGTTGAAGCGCATATTCACTCCCCCTGTTCTGCAACGGGCTTTTTCTTTCTGTGGATAACGAACCTGTTGAGCGGATATGTCCAGAGGGTCGGCACGGTCATAACGACGACCTTTGTCAGCAGCTCGATGAGCGCGTTGCTGCGGCCGCTGTTCTTGATGAGCGTGCCGAGGAATGCGCCAAACCAGGTGTTGAAAATAATCGTACACACGACCATTATCGCATACAAAACAGTCGAGAGCAGCGGATTCGCGTCCGCCTTGAAAGTTATCTTTCTGTTCATGACGAACGCTATCGCGTAACCGACGACGGTCGAGATGAAATACGAATACATATAGCCCTTATACTCGACGCCGAGGAACGCGAGAATGGGACTGTCCGTCACAGGAACATCGTTGAGGGACTTGAACACGACATACTGGAGCAGAGCGAACACCCCGAGCTCTATCAGCGACGAGGATGCGCCTGCAAAAGTGAATTTTATGAATTTCCATATCTCTGCGTGCTTTTCGAAAAAGCTTCCGCCCTTCTTGACGGCATTGGTTTCTTTCATGACTTTATTTGCCGGGCGCGTGCGTTTTCGTTGGTTTATATGCCCGGTTTCTCCCTTCCGCTATCAGTTTAACCCGCAAGAAGCCGAAGCATCAACCGACTTTTGGTAAAGCGAAAGTAAAATCCGTGTAAAAGCAAAAGAGCCCGCTGTCTGAACTGCCCCAAAATATACAGACAGCACAAAAAAGACTCCCTATGACACAATGT